>OHIM01000131.1_pt1 | contig 51348 bp, 50 predicted proteins | sample 1568271 | NCBI WGS metagenome assembly OHIM01 (sample SAMEA3879580, study PRJEB24766) | human gut metagenome | biome: human-associated habitat; feature: feces | place: USA | collected 1985/1987
CCCCCTCGCTAGCCCTGCCAATATCTAAGCGCACCGGCGATACTTTCGTTGGTGCTTATCCCTGGAATGCTCCCCGCGCTGCCATTGGCCGTGACAGACCCCTTACACGTGCCGAATTCCGTCAGGTGCAAGGTGTTTTATACCGGATTGACCGCCTGCCTTTCTTTCTTAAGACGTTGTTTACTTCCCGTTATAACTTCATTCGTCGCACAAAGAGCCCGCCCGGGGCGCTCTATTTCCTGAAAAACACCTTTGAGCGGAAGCTGTTGCCGCGTCTTGAGCGCGTTAACGAGCTGTGCGGGATGAATGAATCTGCGTCGATTGGTTTCTTGTCTGAGCGTGACGAATATGCGCGCTTGCCTGATATGAATGACAAAGAGCTGAAAAAATTTGCGGCCAGAATTGCCGCGCAGCTCTGGCGTAAATACGAGGAACTCAGCGACGAATGGGCTGAGGCATTCGGCGGTAAAGAGACCCTTTTCACCGATGAGGCGCAGGTGCACATATATGGTCAGGTGGCTGGTGTTGCACGCGCGTTCAACTTAACCCCGCTCTACTGGAAAAAATACCGTAAGGGTCAGATGACGATCCGCATGGCGTTTTCCGCTATTTCCCGTCTGATAAAAGATGATTGGTGGGTTAACCAGCTCAAGGCGCAGCGTATGCGCTGGCGCGAGGCGCTGCTTATCGCTGCCGGTGAAGTCAACAAAGACCGTTCACCTTACGCCAGCAAAATGGCGATCCGCGAGGTTCACTCGCGCCGGCTGGCTAATCTCGAATACCTGAAATCCTGTGAGCTGGAAAACAAAGTTACCGGCGAACGTATCGACCTCATCAGTAAAGTCATGGGGAGTATTTCAAACCCTGAAATACGCCGTATGGAGCTGATGAACACCATTGCCGGAATTGAACGCTATGCGGCCAGCGTTGGTGATGTGGGAATGTTTATCACGCTGACCACGCCGTCGAAGTATCACCCGACCCGACAGGTCGGCAAAGGTGACAGCAAAACGGTGCAGCTCAATCACGGCTGGAACGAAACCGCATTCACCCCTAAAAACGGCCAGCGCTATCTGTGCCGAATCTGGAGCCTGATGCGTACCGCTTTCAAAGATAACGATTTGGAAGTGTATGGGATGCGCGTTGTCGAGCCGCACCACGACGGCACGCCACACTGGCATATGATGCTTTTTTGCAAACTCAGTCAGCGTAAAGCTATCAACGAAATTATGCGTCGTTATGCCCTCAAAGAGGACGGACACGAAAAGGGCGCGGCAAAACAGCGCTTTGAGTCGCGTCACCTTAATCAGGGGGGCGCGGCGGGTTATATCGCCAAATACATTGCCAAAAATATCGACGGCTACGCGCTTGACGGTCAGCTCGATCACGATACCGGCAAATCTCTGAAAGATACGGCCGCAGCCGTAACCGCATGGGCGTCTACATGGCGTATCCCTCAGTTTAAACCGATTGGCCTCCCGACAATGGGCGCTTACCGCGAACTGCGTAAGCTGCCGCGCGGGGTGAGTATCGCCAGCGAGTTTGACGACCGTGTCGAGGCCGTCCGGGCTGCTGCAGATGAGGGGGAATTTGACCTGTACATCAGCGCGCAGGGTGGGGCAAACATGCCGCGTGATGCTCAGGCGGTCAGGGTCGCCCGTAAGGTGACGGATGAGGTAAACGAATACGAGGAGGATATCGAGAAAGTGGTCGGTATTTATGCCCCTCATCTTGGGGTGAGCCGCGTACATGTAACCCGTACAGCGGAATGGCGCATAGTTCCAAAGGTTTTGGCCGTTGAGCCTTTGACCTTAAAAAGCGGCTCTGCCGCGCCTCGGAGTCCTGTCAATAACTGTGGAAAGCTTGCCGACGGTGGCGATCCAGTTATGACACCTACACCGTCTGAGCAAGCCGCAGCGGTGTTAAATCTGATTGAGGCCGGGGTTATCGGCTGGAATGAGCCAGACGTCATGAAGGTTCTTAACGGCGCGTTAAAAGCTGGCGCACCTCGCAATAATCGCCAGCAAAGAAGCAATGCGCCACTCAAAACGAGCGAGCAAGCTCCATCAGCCAGGATGACAAAACCAGAAAGGGATCGCGTGGCGAAAATTCGTTTCGATTTGGCTCAGGAGGGCATTACCCCGGAACGGTGGGCGCTCGAAGCGCTGGCGCGTGGGGCAACGGTGATTTATGGCGATAAAAAAATCAAATACGCGGCTGCTGATGAGTGGCCGGGATTCTCAATTCAAGAGGAGCAGAATTAATGAGCAAAATCCATGAGTTAAAAATTGCACCTGAGTATTTTAACTCTGTGATATCTCAGGAAAAACGTGCTGAATTTCGTCTCAATGACCGCGATTATTCTAGCGGTGATATTCTCGGGTTGCATGAATGGGAACCGGTAAACAGATATACCGGGAAACGTGTATCAGTGAGGGTGACAAACGTTACGGATTTATCTGAATGGGCGGAAAATTATGTGATGCTGAGTTTTCAGTTAATGATGCCAGATGTCCAGTGCGGTATGTCCCTAATGAACTGGAAAGAGTTAAGCGAGAAGGGGCTTGTTTTCAGAGTTAATCACGAAATTCTACACCCGTTAGGGCTGGCTATTAGATATGAAACACTTAACAGCGTTTCTGGTAGGGCTTACATCGCTGATGATGGTGTCTGGCAATATTCCGACAAGTTGGTCGCAGATGCTAAAAAAAATGGGTGGTTAAAATGAGTCATATGCGAATGATGCCAGTGCCGCCGATACATTCAACGCAAAACATTAAGCTGATGGCCGTCGTACATCGCCTGCAACAAATTATGATTAACGAGAATCTGACCCCTGACGAACTGGTCGGGTGTGCCGGTGTCGTCCGGGATAATCACCGCAAATACAGCGATATCAGCAATCCGAAAATTGAGGCGTTTCGGCCACCAAATATGGCAAAGCCACCACCGCGTCGACCATAGCAAACGCCGCCGGTGCTGAAACTTGTTTTCAGTGCCAGCGGTGTTGAGCAACGAGCCCCGCGAGACGTTAGCCTGCACCGTAGAGACCACCCCCAACCGGCACGATTAAAGTCGGTTTTATTATGCAATTTTCCCACAATTTCCCGGTTTTTTAGCCGTGCATGCAACAGGTGCATTTTTTTGCATACGTTGGGGATGCCTGTTCTGGCCGCGCGCCGCCAGAGCAGGCGCGGATCCAGAGTGGTCATGCAACTGCATTAAAAACGACCCATAAAGCGGGCAGGCGAGGCGGGGTAAGCATTGCGCGCGCCTGTCAAAGATATTAAGATTGTCTCAAAATCGATTGATTTTATTGAACTAATGGAGCTAGGAATGATTAAGGGTATAGGTCTTCAAAACTTCAGGAGCTTTGTCAACAAAACGTTTATTGATTTAAAACCAATTACAGTATTTGTTGGTAAGAACAGCAGTGGTAAAAGTTCCCTATTGCGCACATTTCCTTTACTTCGTCAATCTGTAGAAGAAAATACTACTGGCCCAATACTATGGTATGGGAGATATGTGGATTTTGGCGATTTTACAGATGTACTTTCCCGAAACTCTGAAAAAAAAGAAATTACGTTTAGTTTTTCACTCTCAATTCCGCCAGAGGTTTCACAAAGATATACATATTATCGTTCTACTGATTTAGCAAAGCAACCAACAGATATTGAAGCAGAGTTAACTGTTTACTCTAAAGATAAAAAAACAAAAACGAAAACGATTAAGCTTATATTGGCTGATTTAACAATATTTATTTCAATGGATGAGAGTAGTAATGTTAAATTACTCATTGAATCAGATGATAAAACAATAGAGCGTGATGGGATAATAGCTAAAAATCTTGGGCAGTTCATACCAAATCTAATTTTGAAGGGTAAGGAAGACAGTCCTCCTCCAAGCACATCATTCTATTTGAGACATTCTAGGCATGACAGGGCGTTAGAATTGTCATTTATTGATTCAGCGGCGAAATATATAAAGAAATATTTCCATACTAAATCTGATATAAATCAAGTGACAGAGGCATTCAAAAGAATTGGCTTTATACCCAAAGCGTACGCTAGTAAATTAGTTGCTTTTCTATTTAAGGAACAAAAAGTTTTTAGTAGAAACTTTGAATTTCAACATGATGAAATAATGAATGAGTTATATCCATTTATAATTGGATGGAATATTAATAATCTTATAGATATAATAAATACATCCTTGTCAGATTCATTCAGAAATGTAAAGTACATAGCTCCACTGCGTGCTACATCAGAAAGATTTTATCGTTTTCAAGATTTACAGGTTAATGAGATAGATCATACTGGTTCCAATCTTGCAATGCTTTTGAATTCATTAAGACCGGCTGATAAATCAAAATTTGAAGATTGGACAAAGTTAAATTTTGATTTCATTATCAAGGTTGAACAAAGTGGCTCTCACTTTGCAATTTTAATAAACACCGGTGAAAATAGTGAGAACTATAATGTTAGTGATATGGGGTTTGGTTATTCTCAGGTTTTGCCGATAGTTACAGCCATTTGGCTTGAGACAGAACGTCGTGCTACCACGGTTAGAAAACCTATAACATTTATCATTGAGCAGCCAGAATTGCATTTACATCCGTCATATCAGCATAATTTAGCAAGTATTTTTGCAAAAGTAGTAACTAAAGCAAAAGAAAATAATGTAGATTTGAAGATAATTTTTGAGACACATAGCCAGACCATGATTGAAGCACTTGGTGAATATATTGAGGAAAATGAAAGTCTTTCACAGGATGATATTTCAATACTGGTATTTGAAAAAGATGATAAGCAGCAGACTATAGTTAAGAAATCTTATTTTGACGAGAATGGTTTCCTAAAAAATTGGCCGGTTGGCTTTTTCTCGGGTAAGTAGTTATGTTGATTAATATCGAAAATGCGACACCTGAGAAGGTGCTAAATAACTCATTTGCCATAGCGGTTGAAAATATACTTCGGGCATTCGCTGAACAAAAACACTTGGTTATAGGGGCAAGGGTTTTTTTTAAAACTATTATCAATGATCAAAGCGGGCTTTATAGCCTTTCATCAAAAAGTTACGCGCAAGAGGCTTTGTCGGGTCTAACAGAGTACTATGCTATCTTGGATCAGGTCTCATTTTATGTATCTGTCGACTTTAATATTAGTGATAAATCATTTAAATGGGTTCAGATCGGTGAATCTTTTAAATTTGTTTGTGGTCCATTGTATTTTAATGACTCGGCACAATTGCAAAAAACGAAAATAGTATGTGAAAATCCTTTGGATTCTGATTTTTTTAAGGTTATAGCGGCTCATTATGCCGAAGGTATTAACTTATCTCGCTGCGAAATGGGTTTTATCGCTCTAAATGGCGGTGGGGGCAGTACTAAGGATATATTCGAGCGTGCAATTCAAAATAATGAGATAGTTTTTTGTATTGTGGATAATGACAAAAAACATCCTGGAGCCCCATTCGGAGGTACTTGCTCACATTTTTTGGGCTCACAAATTACTCGCTCAGGTTTCGTGGAGATTTTAGATGTACATGAAATAGAATCTCTAGTTCCTTTATCGACAATTGAAGATGTATTAAGAAGTCAAAGTCAATTGCAACAAAAAGAAAAATCTCTCATTTTCTTTAAGCATCTTTGCTCCGTAGATGAATCAGTAAAATTTTATATTGACCATAAAAAAGGTTTTGATTTTAAAACAGCCCTTGAACTCGATCGAAAACATGGTGCATATTGGCGTCCGATATTAAAGAAGCTTGATATAAAATATGATTGTGAGTATATCGAATCAAAACGTTGTAGCTGCAACGCTGCTTGTGTAAGTTATGATGGTTTTGGAGAGAATTTGCTCAGCAATACATTGAAATATATACAAAAGGGAAGTTTAAAAAAATATAATCCTCACCTAACACCAGTGCTTTCTGATAAATGGTATAAGTTAGGTAAGAATTTCTTTAGTTGGAGTTGTGGTCCATATAAAAAAGCAAGGGTTGGTTAAATTATCACAGCCCCGATAAAGTGGGCTGTGATGTTATTATCTGTGGTTCTTGAGTTACAGGGCTGAATATAATGTTGAGATGTTTATTTTGAAAATCAAAGTGAATATTTTTTAAATCTTATAACTTCCATTTCTAACCAGTTGTTTAGTTCTTTGAACCGTTCCTGTAAAGGAGTTAACTCATTTCGGACAAACACTTGTGCAGCTTTTACAACATCACCAAAACCGCCAACATTGTTAGGCATAATTCCCATCATTTGTGGTGGTACCCTATGAGCACTCAACAAATCTTCTGCACTAACCTTTTTGATATTGAAAAAATCATCTTTCGTGGCGACTTCACTCAACGGCACAATCTTGATGCCATCCGGTTTGCCGTTGGGCGCGTAGAAAAACAAGTTTTTGAAATTCCCGAGTCCTTTCGAGTCACGCATCGCGTTGCGGAGCGACTCGACGTCGGTACTGCTTTGCGCGGCGTCGGTGACGTACATGATGTACCCCGCGTGCGCGCCGTTCTGGTAATACTTGCGGCGAAACAGCGTAGCGGACTCATTCAGCCAGGCAGAATTAAGTGCGCTCAGGTATTCCGGCATCCCGTACAACTCCTGATTGATATCGGGCTCAAGCAGATGGAAAACGGAATCGGGTGCGAACGGGTGCGGCTGGGTGTAGTTCGACACGTACCAGTAAACGCCATCTTCGACACCCCGGCGGGTGTATTTAGCCGGTGAGGTTTCCAGTTTTAAGAGCTGGCCGGTGACGCTCATGCGCTTCTCAAGATAGCCGTTGGCAAAGACCAGATAATCGAGCACCAGGCGGCTGAAGTCCTGACGTGACAGCAACGGGTGCGGAATGTAGGTGCTCGCCAGAATGTTACGTTTCACGTAAATCGGCGAGCTGTGATGAACGGAGGCGCGCAGGCTTTTTGCCAGCCCCGAGAAGTTGACCGGCGGCTCGTACCATTTCCCGTTATTGATACACTCTACGTAGTCGAGAATGTCGCGGCGATCCAGAACCGGGGAAGGCACACCAAAGGTGAACGCCTCCATTTTTTGCGGTGTGCTGGCGGTCATGTTGGCGGGTTTCTTTTGTCGTTTTTTCATCTTAGTTAATATCCAGAATTGAGGTTGATTGCATGCCGCTACCGGCGGAAAGCGGTTCGTTTAACAGGGCGTGCATGGTCGCCCACGCAATATCCGCGTGGCTGGCCTCTTCGCTGCGGCTGGCCTCATAGGTGGAGCTGCGCCCGCTGCTGGTCATGGTTTTACGGATAGCCATAAATGACTGTGTGATGTCGGTCGCACCGGCGTCATATTCCAGACATCCGCGACGGATGGTGTCTTTCGCTTTCAGCACCATCGCAGTTTTCATTTCCGGCGTGTAGCGAATGGCACGCGCCGCCGGGAAGAAGGAGCGCACGAGCTGGTAAACCCCCTGGCCGATGCCGGTCGCATCGATGCCGATGTACTCGACGCAATATTTCCCGGTCAGCTCGCGGATAGCCTCGGCCTGCGTCGCAAAATCCATCCCTTTCCACTGGTGACGCTCAAGGATGCGGAACTTGCCACCGGGAACCAGTGGTGGAGCCAGTACCGCACAGCCAGCGCTGTCGCCGGTGTGCGACGGGTCATAGCCAATCCAGACCGGGCGCCAGTTAAACGGACGGTCAGAGAACGGCGCAAAGTCCTCCCATTCTTCCATCGCATCGACCATGCAGCGCTGTAGCTCCTCGAACGGGAATACCGACGCTTTATCGTCAACAAACTCGCACATGAAGAGGTTGCGAAAATCGTCGGCGCTGTTTTCCTGTTTCAGCTGATCCAGATTAAACAGGGTGCATCCCCCGGCGAGTGCGTCCTCGATGGTGACAATCTGCCGCCACTGGCCGTCCGGGCACAGCACGCCACCGGCGAGCGCTTTGTGGCTGATATCGATGTCGACGCGCTCGCTCGCGTTGCTGCGTCCCCGGTTAAACAGTTCACCTGACCAGAACGGATACGCGCCATGTGCCAGCGTTGAGGGTGTTGAAAAGTAGGTGGTGCGCAGGTGGGACTGCGACGCCATCCCCGAGGCGACTTTGCGCAGCTTCTGAAAGTTGGGGATCCAGAAGATTTCATCGACATACAGGTCGCCGTTATGGCTCTGCGCAGTGTTTGAGTTTGTCCCGAGAAAAATCAGCTCTGCGCCGTTGTTGCCGATGACAATCGGGTCTCCTGACAGGTCGACGTCGACCATGCGCGCAAAGGCGATGATGTACTTTCGGAACACGTAAGCCTGCGTCTTACTGGCTGACAAAAATATCTGGTTTTGCCCGGTCTTAAGCGCACGCAGGAGGGACTCACGCGCAAAGTAGAACGTCGCGCCAATCTGGCGTGATTTGAGGATGTGGCGAATACGGTGCGCGATACCGGCCTTGTGCCAGTTGAGCTGATACTCAAAGGACTGATCGAAGAAAATCTCTTCCAGCTTTTCGATGGCCTCGTCGCTGAAATAATTGCGTTTCGGCTTTTTGCGATCCCCTTTATTGCGGCTCGCAATGTTGGGGTTTAAATCCACTTCATTACCGGTCTGGCCGTAGCGGTTGATGCGTGCGAATCGCTCCATCTGGCGTGACAGAAAATCAGCGACCTTGAAGTCATGCGGCGTCAGGTCAGGCTTTGCATAAAGCTGGATCAGGCGCGCCTCGAGCGTCGTTTCCACGCGATTAAGCGGGGCGGTTTCCTCCCACCCGTCGCGCTGTTTCCAGCTCTGCACGGTCGGGCGCTTTACCTGCAGTGTGTCGGCGATTTGTGGTACGGAAAATCCCTGCCAGAACAACAGCCGCGCCTGTCGTCGCGGGTCATGCAAAAGGGAGAGGTCAGTCGAAATGGTCATGGTTGCCTCGTACTGGTGAATACGGGGCAAGGCTAAGGAAATAGCCGGGCATTATCGCTAACCCCCTGTTGTGTCAGGGGTTGCACTTCCGCAAGCGGTGGCTGATGCGGGGCGGAGTCGGGAAACTACCCCCGAACCGAAAACCCAATATCAGGACACCTGAACAATGGCAAAGAAAGTTTCTAAATGGTTTCGCATCGGCGTCGAGGGTGACACCTGCGATGGCCGTGTCATCAGCGGTGATGACATTCAGGAAATGGCGGATTCCTTCGACCCGCGCGTCTACGGTTGCCGCATCAACCTCGAACACCTGCGCGGCATTCTGCCCGACAGTGTGCTCAAACGTTATGGCGACGTGACCGAAGTGAAAGCGGAAATCATCAGCGATGACTCTGCCCTGAATGGCAAAAAGGCGCTGTTTGGCAAAATCGCACCGCTGGACGAACTGGTCAGCATGGTGCGCAGCGGTCAGAAAGTTTACACCTCGATGGAGATCCGCCCTAACTTCGCCAACAGCGGCAAATGTTATCTCGTTGGCCTGGCGGTGACCGATGACCCGGCAAGCCTCGGCACCGAATACCTCGAATTCTGCAGCCGTGCGACCCAGAACCCGTTGGCCGGTAAAAAAGCTCACCCTGACGACCTGTTTTCCGTTGCCACGCTGGCTGAGCTGGAATTCGAGGACGTCCCCGATACTGTCCTCAACAGCCTGACCGACAAGGTCAAAGCCATTTTCAGCCGCAAGCAGGCGAGCGATGACGGGCGTCTGGCAGATGTGCATGAGGCGGTCACTACAGTCACTGAGCAGGTGCAGACCAGCCTGAGCAATAGCGAAAAACGTTTAACCGAACTCGAAACCGCATTTGCGCAGTTTAAGCAGGATGTGACCCGCCAGACCGAAGAAAACGCGCAGGCGTTTACCACGCTGAAAAGTTCCCTCGATAACACCGAAAGCCATCGCCAGCCGCGCCGCGAGAAGTCGAAAGGCGGAACGGGCGACGAGCTGCTGACCAACTGCTGATAACCCGCCGGGTGCGCGTCACCCGGCCTGATGCCCCTTTTTAGAGAAACAGGAATAACAATGCGTAAAGATACCCGCTTTAAATTTAATGCTTACCTGTCCCGCGTGGCGGAGCTGAACGGCGTCGACACCGACGATGTGGCAAAGAAATTCACCGTCGAGCCGTCGGTGACGCAAACCCTGATGACCACCCTGCAGGCGTCATCCGCGTTTCTGACCAAAGTGAATATCGTGCCGGTCGACGAGCTGAAAGGCGAAAAAGTCGGGGTGGGTGTTAACGGTACGATTGCGAGCACCACCGATACCGCCGCTGATGATGAGCGTAAGACCGCTGATTTTACCGCGCTCGAATCCAACAAATACGAATGCGCGCAAATCAACTTCGATTTCCATATTCGTTACAAACAGCTCGACCTGTGGGCGCGATTCCAGGACTTTCAGACCCGTATCCGTGACGCAATTATCAAGCGCCAGTCGCTCGATTTCATCATGGCCGGTTTCAACGGTATTACCCGTGCGGCGACCTCCAACCGTAAGCAGAACCCGCTGCTGCAGGATGTCGCGGTGGGCTGGCTGCAAAAGTACCGCAATGAAGCTGCAGCGCGCGTGATGTCAAAAATCACCGACGAAGACGGCAAGGTTATTTCCGATGTGATCCGCGTGGGGAAAAACGGTGACTATGAAAACCTCGATGCGCTGGTCATGGATGCGACCACCAACCTGATTGATGAGATTTATCAGGATGACCCGGAGCTCGTCGTTATCACAGGCCGTAAGCTTATGGCGGATAAATATTTCCCGCTGGTCAACAAGGCGCAGGAAAACAGCGAAACGCTGGCCGCTGACATCATCATCAGCCAGAAGCGGATCGGCAACCTGCCTGCCGTGCGCGTGCCGTACTTCCCGGCGAATGCCCTGATGGTGACGCGTCTTGATAACCTGTCGATTTACTTCATGGATGATGCGCACCGCCGCGCCATCATTGAAGAGCCGAAAAAAGACCGTATCGAAAACTACGAGTCAATGAATATTGACTATGTGATCGAGGCTTACGCAGCCGGTTGCCTGATTGAAAACATCAACCTTGGTGACTTCACCGCACCTGCCGCACCGGAAAGCGGGGAATAAGCCATGACGAGTCCCGCAGCGCGTCACATGATGCGGGTCTCGGCCTCTGAAACTGCGCGGCGGGCTGCTGCTCCGCTGCGTAATGCAACTGCCTATGAGCAGATGCTCGTCAAGCTGGCCGCAGACTGTCGCACGTTAAAACAAATCCGCTCCAACGAGCGCAAGGCAGACAAAAAGCGCGAGCTGTTGCCGTTTTATCTGCCGTGGGTGGGTGGTGTTCTCAGCTCCGGCAAAGGGGCGCAGGATGACATTGTCATGACCGTCATGCTCTGGCGTCTTGATGCTGATGATATCGCCGGTGCGCTGGAGATCGCCCGTTACGCGATGACGTATGGCCTGACCATGCCGACCGGCGGCCACCGCCGCACAACGCCGTATTTACTGGCCGAAGAGGTCGCACTGTCAGCACAGCGCCTGCTTGATGCAAAACAGCCTGTCGGGCTGTCGCTCCTGCTCGACACCATCACTCTGACCGAACGCGCAGACATGCCCGATATCGTGCGTGCGAAGCTGCACAAAATCACCGGCTACGTGCTGCGTGATGCTGGCAACCTGACTGACGCGCTGGCGCACCTGCAGCGTGCGATCCAGTTAGAGCGGGCTATCGGTGTGAAAAAGGATATTGAGCAGCTTGAACGCGCGCTGAAACCCAAACCAGAACCCGCACCAAAACAGAATAAACCGCGCACGCGCAAACCTGTCGCTAAACCGGCGGCACGGCGCGGGCGTCCCCCGAAAGCGGCAAAAGCCGCAGGTTAACCGAGCGCTCCCCGAGCCGGGCGGCACGCCGGTCAATGCGGGTATTGATTGCCCTGACTGCGACCGGCGTCCACCGCCCACCCATTACCCGAGGTTGTCATGACGACAGTGATTATTGAGCCAAAAAAAGAGCCGCAGGACGTGCCGGGCGTGGTGATACCGCCACCGGGCGTGAGCGAGCCGGTAATTAAAAACACCTTCTTTTTTCCTGATGTTGATCCGAAGCGCGTGCGTGAGTTGATGCGTCTGGAGCAGACCGTTTCCCCGCTGCGCCTGAATGATGCGATTAAAGCCGGTATGGCCGAAACCAATGCGGAGCTTGCCCTGTGGCGGGCTGACCAGATGGCTGCAGGTCATCAGACGCTGGCGGATGTGCCTGCCGATGATATCGACGGTGAAAGCGTGCGCTGTTTCCACTATTTCCGCGCCGTTTGCGCCATGACCAGTGCCACCCTGTTTGAACGCTATCGCGGCATCGATGCGACGGCGAAAGGTGACCGCAAGGCGGAAAGCGCCGAGGCGGTTATCGATGAACTGTGGCGGGATATGCGCTGGTCGGTGGCGCGTATTCAGGACAAGCCGCGCTGTATTGTCGGCCAAATCTGATGAAGGTTTATGCGATGCAGGGTGACACCCTTGATGTGATTTGCGCCCGGTATTACGGGCGCACTGAGGGCGTCGTTGAAACGGTGCTGTGGGCGAATCCGGGGCTGTCGGAGCTGGGCGTTATTCTGCCGCACGGCACGACAATAGAACTGCCCGAAACCGACAGCGCCCCGAAAACTGAAACGGTGAATTTATGGGACTGAGTGTGGAAAAAATCACGACGTTTTTCGCTTACTGGCTGGCCGTGGGGCTGGCGTATTTCGGGGCTATGTCCCCCGAAAAGCTGGCGCTCTATGTGGGGAGTGCCTGCGCCATTTTTACCGCGCTGACGAATTACTGGTTTAAGCGTAAAACCTACCGCTACCTGACCTCACTTGGACCCGATAAGGGGGCTGCCCGTGAGCTCAATCATTAAACGCTGCAGTGTGGCCGCCGTGCTGGCGCTGGCGGCACTGGTGCCTGATTTTCGTCTGCTTAACACCTCGCCCGAGGGGCTGGCACTGATTGCCGACCTCGAAGGATGTCGCCTGACACCTTACCAGTGCAGCGCGGGAGTGTGGACGTCGGGCATCGGCCACACTGCCGGGGTGGTCCCGAAAGGGGATATTACCGAACAGCGCGCGGCGGAGAATCTCATTGCCGATGTGCTCAACGTCGAGCAACGGCTCGCGGTCTGTGTGCCGGTGGATATGCCACCGCGCGTCTATGACACGCTGGTCAGTTTTGCCTTTAACGTGGGAACGGGCGCTGCCTGCCGTTCGACGCTGGTCTCGTATATAAAGCGTCATCAGTGGTGGCAGGCGTGCGACCAGCTCACCCGCTGGGTGTACGTGAATGGTGTCCGAAACCGGGGGCTGGAAAACCGACGCGATCGGGAGTGGGCTTACTGCGTGAAGGGGATGCAATGAAAGTGCTGATTATTCTGCTGGCCGGGCTGCTCGCCGTGGTGCTGTGGCTGCGCCACGATAACGCGAATTTATCCCGCTCCTTTGAAAAGGCGAACCGGGTCACCAATGAGCAAAAGACGACGATTGGTATGCTGAAAAATCAGTTTGCCGTATCGCAGCGCATCGCCAGGACGAATGAAGCCGCGCAGGTCAGGCTCAGCGACGAGCTGAACGCCGCCGGAGAGCTGGCGGTAAGACGTGAACAAACCATAACGAGGCTGCTGAATGAAAACGAGGATTTGCGCCGCTGGTATAGCGCTGACTTGCCTGATGCTGTGCGCCGGTTGCACACCCGCACCGGCTGCGCCTCCGCCGGTCATTGTTTACAACGCCTGCCAGAAGGTGAGCCTCTGCCCGATGCCGGGAAGCGAGCCCACAACCAACGGCGACCTGAGTGCCGATATTCGCAGGCTTGAGCACGCGCTCACCGCCTGCGCGATAAAGGTCGAAACCATCAAAGACTGTCAGGATAAAATCGATGCAGAAAATGAAAAGCCTGCGCCAGGCGCTTACTGACGCTGTACCGCAGTTAAAAAACAATCCCGAAATGATGCGTATCTTTGCCGATGAGGGGAATATCGATGCGCGTCTTGCGGCCTCGCTGTCTCATGAAAAGAATTACACCCTGAATGTGATTGTCTGCGATTTTGTCGGCGACCCTGACCTGATTTTCGTGCCGGTAGCCGCGTGGCTGCGTGAGAACCAGCCGGACATCTGCACGCTGGATGAGGGGCGCAAAAAGGGTTATCGATTCCAGATGGATTTAAATGACGGGGATAATGTTGATATCAGTATCAGCCTGCAGCTTACCGAGCGCACCCTCGTCAGGGATGAAAACGGGGCGCTGCATGTCAGCTATGCACCTGAGCCACCATTACCCGAGCCGGTGACGCGACCGACTGAGCTGTATATCAATGGCGAACTGGTGAGCAAATGGGATGAATGAATTTAAACCTTTTGATGACAAACTTGCGGGACTGATTGCGGCAATATCACCGGTGGGTCGGCGCAAGCTGGCCGCTGAGATTGCGAAGGAACTGCGCAGATCGCAACAGCAACGAATCAAACAGCAAAAAGCACCTGATGGCACGCCGTATCAGGCACGAAAACGCCAGCCGCTGAGGGCAAAAAAAGGACGCATTAAACGGGCGATGTTTCAGAAGTTGCGAACCAGTCGCTACATGAAAGCCAGTGGCCGCAATGATACTGCCGTGGTGGAATTCACTGGCAAGGTGCAACGCATCGCGCAGATTCATCAGTTCGGACTCAAAGACCGGCCAAACCCTCATGCTCAGGACGTGCAATATCCAGAACGCCAGTTACTCGGATTTAGCAGGAACGATATACAATTAATTGAGGATCTTTTTTTACTCATCTGATTTGAATTAGCTACGAGTTGATCTGTCAACTACTGATAGTGGGGTGTTGATATTTGATGAACATCTAAAAGCGAAATGGTGGAAATCGAATTCTGCAATGCATATCAAGAATTTCATGATCAGATAATTTATTGGTTATGGATGAGGTCAACGCGTGGTCATTGTATGATATTGATTTCATGTGGTATTTTTTATTTTCATGCCTAATGGGCAAAATCGATATTAAAGATGCTTATCTCTCTTGTCAAACTGGTTCAGTCAGTAGAAAATATGGGTAAAAGTAAACTCTTTGATTTTAGATAGGGAAATGTTTATGAGTGAAATCTCTTTCGTATTTGCGCGATCATTTATTGATGCTTCACCATTCATTCTTGCAATGGCAATAGCTATAGCTATTCTGCGTGGTCCTGTGGTGAAATTCATTTCACGGAACTTACTTGATTCAGGCAAGGACAGGTATAATGCGGAAACTAAAGATAATAACACAAAGAAGAATGGTAACACTGAAAGCCAACCAATGGCAGATGAGAAAATAAAATTTCATATTCGTAAAATATTGCTAAACGAGAGTGGTCAAAAATATTTTGATGCGTACAGAGAAAATGTCGAAAGTTTAATCGAGAAAAGACAAAAGGAATTAGCCAATTACGCTTTAACAAGCGTGTTTTCTGAAAATAAAATTGAAGAGGCGATCACTGAATCATTGCATGATACAGTGGAGGACACTACCAAAAAATTAATTAGAGAGAGTGAGCAATTCAAGATTTTAGAGAAGGAAACAATTGAAAAGTTAAATTTAATAAAAATATCATCATTTTTGGAGCATCTGGAGAAAGAATATGATGCAACTCGAAGTACAAAGGCTCTGATGAGTAACATGTTTATTTTGGTGAATGTTTTTTATTTTTTTGGCCTGCTGGGTTTTCTTATATTTGGGCAAAACATAATAACCACACCGTCTATTTATTTAGCATTATCGTTTTCCTATATTGGGTTAGGTGCGTTTGTTGTTTACATGATAAAGTTTTGTAACGCACGAAGTTTAACGTTACTTTCTCTCCGGGAAGATTTTTTAAAACGAGAACAGATAAGCAACATGGCTACCAAAATGGTAGAGTTAGGGGCGAGTGAACATCATGTGGCTTTGTTGCAATTGATGAATTCCAGTATCGCTACAAAAGAACAAAAAATTAACCATCCTTATGAAATGCTTTTGTATGGAATCAAAGATTCGAATATCATGTTCAAGGGTGGGAAATTTGAAATAAAAAAAGAGACTTCAGGGAAGTCAAATCCATAAGGCAACATGCGCTAGGCAGAAATATACCTCTGCCTCTTTTGGAAAACAGATAAACTGCTCACTGTAATAGTAAATATGTCTCAAGCAAAAATGGATATGTTTACGTGAGCGCCCGCTTTTGGCGTTGAGTGTGTTAAAAATCTGACCAAAAACTCATTGAGTAAGGTAATACAAAATCTAAAATCGAACTACTGGCTAGAGAAATCGAATTTTTCGTAGGATGCCAATTTCGGCTCAGCTTTGGCCAATACTGTGTTCAAAAACATTGTCACGCAGCTAAGGAACAACGCTGGATGTTCGACTAGGTTTCAATCAGCCCCTCAAAGGAGGTGTTGGTCTGTAATGACAAGTCTGAGTTGCCGTTTGTTGTTTCATCCCTCATAAAACCCCGCTCGATTGCTGCTGCCCCTCCCCGGCGGCATCCTTTCCCCATGAACAATTTAACTTCTCTGCAGGAAATCGCTCGTGCGATCCGCAACCTTATCCGCACCGGCGTTGTGACAGACGTTGAACCCGTTGAGGGGCTTTGTCGTGTGCAGACCGGAGGGATGCAAACCACGTGGCTTAACTGGCTGACCTGTCGCGCCGGTCGCTCACGGGTGTGGTGGGCTCCTTCCGTTGGCGAGCAGGTGCTCATTCTTGCCATTGGGGGCGAACTCGACACTGCCTTTGTGCTGCCTGGTATTTTCTCTGATGACCATCCCGCGCCGTCTGCCTCACCCGATGCCCTGCATGTCTCGTTTCCTGACGGGGCGGTTATTGAGTACGAACCCGAAAACGGGGCGCTCACCGTGTCCGGTATTAAAACTGCCGACGTCGTTGCATCAGAGTCCATTACTGCCACCGTGCCGCTGGTACTGGTTAAGGCATCCACCCGCATCACCCTCGATACACCCGAGGTGGTGTGTACCAACAAGCTGACAACCGGCACGCTCGAAGTGAAAAAAGGCGGGACGATGTCGGGGAACATCGAGCACACCGGCGGGAAATTTACCTCAAATGGCGTGCAGGTCGATGACCACGATCATGGTGGCGTGGAGCCAGGCGGAAACTGGACGAAGGGGGTCAAATGACGGTGCGTTATCTGGGAATGAACAGCCAGACCGGCCTCAGTATTTCTGAGGTTGAGCACATCAGGCAAAGCGTGCGCGACATTCTGGTCACGCCGGTGGGATCGCGGGTCATGCGCCGCGAATATGGCTCGCTGTTGTCTGCACTGATTGACCAGCCGCAGACCCCGGCGCTGCGTCTGCAGATTATGGCCGCGTGCTACTCCGCGATCCAGAAGTGGGAACCGCGCGTCAGTTTGTCGACCATCACCTTTGAACGCGGAGAGGATGACGGCGCGATGTACGTCGATATGACCGGCACGCGTTCGGCATCAGGCCAGCCTTTTTCTATCACCCTTCCACTGAGTTAAACGTTATGGCTATTGTTGACCTGAGCCAGCTCGCCGCACCTGATGTTGTGGAAGAGCTGGATTATGAAACCATCCTGACAGAGCGAAAAGCGACGCTTGTCTCGCTGTATCCCGAAGAGCAACAGGACGCGGTCGCGCGCACGCTGACGCTTGAATCTGAGCCGATTGTTAAGCTGCTGCAGGAAAATGCGTATCGGGAGGTTATCTGGCGTCAGCGGGTGAATGAGTCGGCACGGGCGGTGATGCTGGCCTGTGCTGCCGCAAACGACCTCGACAATATCGGCGCAAATTACAACGTTGAACGTCTCGTTATTACGCCTGCTGATGAAACCACGCTGCCGCCGACACCTGCTGTGATGGAGTCGGACACCGATTACCGTCTGCGTATTCAACAGGCCTTTGAAGGAATGAGCGTGGCCGGGTCGACCGGTGCGTATCAGTTTCATGGCCGCAGCGCTGACGGGCGGGTCGCCGATATTTCTGTTATCAGCCCGGAACCTGCCTGCGTGACCGTGTCGGTACTGTCCCGGGAGAATAACGGCGCGGCATCCGGGGAGCTGCTCGCCGTGGTGCGTAATGCGCTGAACGATGAGGATGTGAGGCCGGTTGCTGACCGCGTGACCGTGCAGTCGGCGGTCATTGTCGACTACACCATCGATGCCGCGCTTTATCTTTATCCCGGCCCCGAAAGCGAGCCGGTGCTCAGTGCGGCAAAAGCGAAGCTGCAGACCTATATCAGCGCGCAGCACCGGCTCGGGCGTGACATCCGCAAGTCTGCCATCTATGCCGCGCTTCACGTCGAGGGCGTGCAGCGTGTCGAACTTGTCGCGCCGGTCGCTGACATCGTACTCAATGAGACGCAGGCGTCATATTGCACTGCGTACAGCGTAAATATCGGGGGCAACGATGAGTGATAACCGTTTGCTGCCGGTGGGCTCGTCGCCGCTTGAGGTGGCGGCGGCGCGCGCCTGCGCGGATATCGAAAATACCCCTGTCCCGCTGCGTCACCTCTGGAACCCTGACAACTGCCCCGCAAATCTGCTGCCGTGGCTGGCCTGGGCGTTTTCGGTTGATCGCTGGGATGAGAGCTGGCCGGAAGAAACCAAACGCGAGGTTATCCGCAGCGCGTGGTTTATCCATGCGCATAAAGGGACGATAGGCGCGGTGCGTCGTGTGGTCGAGCCGCTCGGGTATCTGATTAACGTGACGGAGTGGTGGGAGACGAACGACCCGCCGGGCACGTTTCGCCTTGATATCGGCGTGCTGAAGACCGGCATCACCGAGGAAATGTATTACGAAATGGAAAGGCTGATTGCCGATGCAAAGCCAGCCAGTCGCCATCTTATCGGCCTGAATATTATTCAGGACATCCCGGGTTATCTCTTCACCGGAGCCCTGACCTACGACGGCGACATCATCACGGTTTACCCCGGATAAGTGAGAACACAATGACAGTGAAATATAAAACCGTTATCACCCGAGCCGGTGCGGAAAAACTGGCGGCGGCGACGCTCCCGAACGGGAAAAAAGTCAATTTTGCGGTGATGGCCGTCGGGGACGGTGGCGGTAAGCTGCCCGAACCAGACGCCAGTCAGACAAAACTCGTCAATGAGGTCTGGCGCCATGCGCTGAACAAAATCAGCCTGGACAAAAAACATAAAAATTATGTCGTGGCGGAGCTGGTGATCCCCCCGGAGACCGGCGGTTTCTGGCTGCGTGAAATGGGGCTTTACGATGACACCGGCACGCTGATTGCGGTCGGCAATATGGCCGAAAGTTATAAGCCCGAACTGGCGGAAGGGTCAGGCCGCGCACAGACGCTGCGCATGGTGATCATGGTGAGCGATATCGACACCGTCGAGCTGTCCATCGATACGACACTGGTGATGGCGACGCAGGATTATGTCGACGATAAACTCGCAGAGCATGAGCAGTCCCGTCGCCATCCTGACGCCACGCTGAAAGAAAAAGGGTTCACGCAGTTAAGCAGTGCGACCGACAGCACGTCTGAGGCGCTCGCCGCAACGCCGAAAGCGGTCAAGGTGGCGTATGACCTTGCGAAAGGTAAATATACGGCTCAGGACGCGACCACGGCACAGAAGGGGATTGTCCAGCTCAGTAGCGCCACCGACAGCGTGTCTGAGGTGCTTGCTGCGACACCGAAAGCGGTCAAAGTGGCGAATGATAATGCTAATGGCCGCGTTCCCTCCACGCGTAAAATTAACGGACATTCCCTGAATGCTGACACCAGTGTCACCTCGAAGGATATTTTCGACGGTCAGGCTATTGGGCTGGTAACGGAGGATTTAGACACCCTTAAAACGCCGGGTATTTACTTTCAGCCAGCGAATTCTAATACCTCAGCCGCCAGACATTACCCTGAAAATAACGCCGGGACGCTGGTCATTTATAAAAATGCCGGAGTGACTCAGGTATACCGGGTTTATAACAGCTCCCGGAGCTACTCGCGCAGTCAGTATTCAACAGGCGCATGGACACCGTGGACGCCTGATGATGTTTTTCCGGTAGGCGCTCCCGTTGCGTGGCCGTCTGACAGTGTTCCTGCTGGCTATGCCGTCATGCAGGGACAAACTTTTGATAAAGCCGCGTATCCGCTGCTTGCTGTGGTGTACCCATCGGGTGTTATTCCTGATATGCGGGGCTGGACAATCAAAGGTAAACCCGCAAGTGGGCGCGCTATTTTGTCTCAGGAGCAGGACGGCATTAAATCGCACGCCCACGGTGCCAGCGCATCGAGCACCGATTTAGGGACGAAAACCACCAGTGCTTTTGACCACGGAACGAAAACCACCACGACCTTTGACTACGGGACAAAAACCACTAATGCAACTGGCAACCATGCGCACACTTTTACCGTACACCGGGGAGATCAGGCCGGGGGACAGGCCGCCGACGGTAACGAAATAGCGACGGGAACGAAAACAACATCAACTGCAGGTAATCACGCGCATACCGTGGCGATTGGTGCCCACAATCATAATGTCGGGATTGGCGCACACTCGCACTCCGTTGCTATTGGCGCACACGGTCACACCATTACGATCGCCGCGTCGGGTAATGCAGAAAACACCATCAAAAACATCGCATTTAACTATATCGTGAGACTCGCATAATGACGTTTAAAATGACCGGAGAAAGCCGGACTATCACTGTGTATAACTTTCGTGCAGACACCTGTGAATTTATTGGAAAAGGTGACGCCCTGATACCGGCATTTACCGGATTGCCCGCCTGCTGCACCAGTGAAAAGCCCCCGGAAACCCGAGACGGATTTATTCCGGTTTATGACACTGAAAATGGTTGCTGGGCTATCACTGAAGACCACCGGGGTGAGGTTGTCTATGACACCGAAACAGGTCATGAGAGGGAGATAACCGAGCCGGGTCAGTATCCGGCAGGAACAACACCGGTTGTGCCGGAAAACCCGTGGCAGAAATGGGATGGTAAAACATGGGTTGATGATGCTGATGCTGCACGTAATGCATTGACAGAGGCTGCGAAAAACAACAAAAACAGGCTTCTTAAACAGGCCAATACTGCGGTTGCGACATTACAGGACTCCGTTGATCTGGAGATGGCAACCGACGATGAAAAAACGCACCTCATTGCATGGAAAAAATACCGTGTTTTACTGAGCCGCATCCAGCCGGAGGATGCTCCGGATATTGAATGGCCGCCGCTGCCAGTCTGATCCGACATCTGGCGGGCAGTTGCCCGCCTTTTCCTTTCCCGTCGTTGTGTCAGACCTTAGCCAACCCTGACAAATAGCCCGCACCCGCCACACAACAGAAAATATCACTCACCCCTTAACCACGGAGTTAAACGGATGAGTGACTATCATCACGGCGTGCAGGTCATCGAGATTAACGATGGCGTGCGCACCATTTCCACCGTTTCGACGGCCATCATCGGCATGGTCTGCACGGCCAGCGATGCTGACGAAAAAACATTTCCCCTCAATGAGCCGGTGCTCATTACGAACGTGCAGAGCGCTATCGGTAAGGCCGGTAAACAGGGCTCGCTGTCGGCGTCCCTGCAGGCTATCGCTGACCAGTGCAAGCCGGTCATCGTGGCCGTGCGTGTGGCCGAAGGTATTGAAGATCCGGAGAACCCCGAGGCGGCGCACAAACAGACCATTTCTAATATCATCGGCACCACCGACGAAAACGGCAAATATACCGGGCTGAAAGCCCTGCTGACGGCGAAAACCGTCACCGGCGTTAAGCCACGGATTCTCGGCGTGCCGGGGCTGGATTCACAGGAGGTGGCGACCGCACTCGCGTCCACCTGTCAGAGCCTGCGCGCCTTTGGCTATGTCAGCGCATGGGGCTGTAAAACCATTTCCGAGGCCATCGACTACCGCGAGAATTTCAGCCAGCGTGAGCTGATGGTCATCTTCCCTGATTTTCTGGCATGGGACACCACGGCGAACGCGACCGCGACAGCTTGGGCGACGGCGCGCGCGCTCGGCCTGCGTGCCAAAATTGACCAGACGGTCGGCTGGCATAAAACCCTGTCTAACGTTGGCGTTAACGGTGTGACCGGCGTCAGTGCCTCAGTATCGTGGGATTTGCAGGAACCGGCGACCGACGCCAACCTGCTGAATCAGGCCGGTGTCACCACGCTTATCCGCAATGATGGTTTCAAGTTTTGGGGAAACCGTACCTGCTCGGATGATCCGCTTTTCCTGTTTGAGAACTACACCCGCACCGCGCAGGTGCTGGCCGACACGATGGCCGAAGCGCACATGTGGGCGGTCGATAAGCCCATCACCGCATCGCTTATCCGTGACATTGTCGACGGCATTAATGCCAAATTCCGCGAGCTGAAAACCAGTGGTTATATCGTTGACGGCTTCTGCTGGTACGACCCGGAGTCGAACGACACCGCGACCCTGAAAGTGGGGAAACTGTATATCGATTACGACTATACCCCCGTCCCGCCGCTGGAAAACCTGAGCCTGCGCCAGCGCATCACCGATACCTATCTGGCGAACCTGTCGGACTCGGTCAACAGCTAAGGAGCTCTGAGCATGGCGTTACCCCGCAAACTGAAATACCTGAATATGTTCAACGATGGCCTCAGCTATATGGGCGTTGTTGAATCCGTCACCCTGCCAAAACTGACCCGCAAGCTGGAGAAATATCGCGGCGGCGGGATGCCGGGGGCGGTGTCGGTTGACCTTGGCCTCGATGACGATGCGCTGTCGCTTGAGTGGACGCTCGGCGGTCTGCCTGACATTGAATTGTGGGCGCAGTACGCCTCACCGGGTGCTGACAGCGTGCCGCTGCGTTTTACCGGCTCTTATCAGCGTGACGACACCGGCGCGATTTCTGCCGTCGAGGTGGTGATGCGTGGCCGTCATAAAGAATACGACGGCGGTGAAAACAAGCAGGGCGAAAGCGGTACAACCAAAATGGCGACCGAGTGCGCCTATTACCAGCTCACGATCGACGGCAAAGAAGTCATCGAGATTGACGTGATCAACATGGTGCTGAAAGTCGACGGTGTCGACCGTATGGCAGAGCACCGCAAGGCGATTGGCCTGTAATCCTTCAACCGGTCAGTGAGGCTGGCCGGTCATTTACCCTGATGAGAAATTCGCATGAAAAATATCAATGAGACTGCTGTTGCTGACACTGAGAACGTCAATCCGAATGTCGTTATTTTTGACACCCCGCTGATGCGCGGTGAGCAGAAAGTTGAGCAGGTCACCTTAACCAAACCGAATGCGGGAACCCTGCGCGGGGTGTCGCTGGCGTCGCTGGCAAATTCCGACGTTGATGCGCTGATTAAGGTGCTGCCGCGCATGACATATCCGGCACTGACCGAGCACGAGCTCGCGCGTCTGGATGCGTCAGACCTGATTTCACTGGCCGGTAAGGTGGTCGGTTTTTTGTCACCAGCTTCGGGTCGCTGACCTTCCCGGAAAAACTGTCGGTCGATGACCTGATGGCGGATATTGCGGTGATCTTCCACTGGCCGCCATCAGAGCTAAATTCCCTGAGTGTGACCGAGCTCCTGACATGGCGCGATAAGGCGCTGCAACGAAGCGGAAGCCATCATGAGCAATAACGTCAGAATCGAGGTGCTGCTGAACGCAGTTGACCGGGCAAGCCGCCCGCTTAAAGCGATTCAGAACGCCAGCAAATCCCTGTCTGGTGATATCCGCAATTCACAAAAAAGCCTGTGCGAACTTAATGTGCAGGCGTCCCGTATTGACGGATTCCGCAAAGCCAGCGCCCAGCTTGCCGTGACCGGTCATTCGCTTGAGAAAGCGAAACAGGAAGCGCAAGCCCTTGCCACACAATTTAAAAACACCGAGCGCCCGACGCGCGCGCAGGCGCAGGTGCTTGAATCGGCAAAGCGTGCCGCCAACGGGCTGCAGACGAAATACAACAGCCTCACTGAGTCTGTTAAGCGCCAGCAACGTGAACTCGGTGCAGTCGGTATTAATACCCGTAATCTGGCAAATGATGAGCGGGGGCTTAAATCGCGCATCAGTGAGACTACCGCGCAGCTTAATCGGCAGCGTGAGGCACTGGCGAAAGTCAGCGCACAGCAGGCGAAGTTAAGCCGGGTGAAAGCGCGGTATCAGGCCGGTAAATCACTGGCCGGAAACGCGGCGGCGGCTGGCGCAGCCGGTGTTGGTATTGCGACGGCGGGAACCCTCGCCGGGGTTAAGCTGCTGACGCTTGGTTATGAATTTGCACAGAAAAACTCAGAGCTGCAGGCCGTGCTCGGTGTCGACAAACAGTCGCCTGAAATGCAGGCGCTGCGTAAACAGGCGCGCCAGCTCGGTGATAATACCGCTGCCTCTGCCGATGATGCGGCGGGTGCGCAGATTATCATTGCCAAAAGCGGCGGCGATGCGGCGGCCATTCAGGCGGCGACGCCGGTCACACTGAATATGGCGCTGTCGAACAAGCGCACGATGGAAGAAAACGCTGCGCTGCTGACAGGCATGAAATCTGCTTTTCAGCTCTCTAACGATAAAGTCGCGCATATTGGTGATGTTCTCTCGATGACGATGAACAAAACCGCCGCCGACTTTGATGGAATGAGTGATGCGCTGACCTATGCCGCGCCAGTGGCGAAAAATGCCGGGGTAAGTATCGAAGAAACCGCCGCAATGGTGGGGGCGCTGCACGATTCCAAAATCACCGGCTCGATGGCGGGTACAGGGAGTCGTGCCGTTCTGAGTCGCCTGCAGGCGCCAACCGGTAAAGCGTACGACGCCATCAAAGAGCTCGGTATTAAAACGTCAGATAGCAAAGGCAATACGCGCCCGATATTTTCCATCCTGAAAGAAATGCAGCGCAGTTTTGAGAAAAACAATCTCGGAACGGGTCAGAAATCCGAATACATGAAAACCATTTTCGGTGAAGAGGCCAGCTCGGCGGCCGCCGTGCTGATGGCCGCCGCATCAAGCGGCAAGCTCGACCAGCTCACCGCCGCGTTTAAAGCCTCAGACGGTAAGACTGAGGAACTGGTTAAGGTTATGCAGGATAACCTCGGCGGCGACTTTAAAGAGTTTCAGTCAGCCTATGAGGCGGTCGGCACTGACCTGTTTGATCAGCAGGAGGGCTCACTGCGTAAGCTGACGCAGACGGCCACGCAATATGTGCTCAGGCTCGACGGCTGGATCCAGAAAAATAAAGGGCTGGCGACCACCCTCGGCGTGGTGGTTGGTGGTGCGCTGGCGCTGATCGGTGTGATGGGCGGGATTGGCCTTGTCGCATGGCCGGTGGTGATGGGGATTAATGCCATCATTGCGGCGGCTGGCGTGCTCGGTGTGGTTTTCAGTACGGTCGGCGGCGCGATTGTCACGGCCATTGGCGCAATCAGCCTGCCGGTGCTGGCGGTAGCCGGTGCAGTGGTGGCCGGTGCATTGCTGATCCGCAAATACTGGGAGCCGCTCGGTGCATTCTTCTCGGGCGTGGTGGAGGGACTGAAAGCCGCCTTTGCACCGGTGGGGGACATGTTTACCCCGCTCGCGCCGGTGTTTGACGCCATCGCTGAAAAGCTGGGTGTCGTCTGCCAGTGGTTTAAAGACCTGCTTGCGCCGGTGAAAGCCACGCAGGACACGCTCTCCAGTTGCAAAAATGTCGGCGTTACTTTTGGCCAGGCGCTGGCTGATGCGCTGATGATGCCGCTCAAGATGTTTAACAGCCTGAGCGGCAAGGTCGGCTGGCTGCTGGAGAAACTCGGCGTTATCAAAAAAGAATCCAGCGACCTCGACCAGACCGCAGCGAAAGCGAATAAGGCGTCCCCGAATGGCGGGTATATCCCTGCGACCGCAGGTTATGGCGGGTATCAGGCGTATCAGCCGGTCACAGCGCCCGCAGGCCTGTCTTATATCGACCAGAGCAAAAGCGAATACAACATCAACCTGCAGGGCGGAGTCGCACCGGGCAGTGACCTTGACCGCCAGCTCCGTGACGCGGTCGACAAACTTGACCGCGAGAAACGTGCGCGTCAGCGATCCAGTATGAGACTCGACTGAGGGAGGGATAAAAATGTTAATGGGGCTGGGCTTTTTCGTGTTTGAACGGCGCACCCTGCCGCATCAGTCAATGCAGTATTCGAAGGACTACCGCTGGGTGTCAAATGACCGTATCGGAAAACCCCCGGCTTATCAGTATCTCGGGGAGGGGGAAACCTCGCGTACCCTGTCGGGCACGCTTTACCCTGAAATCACCGGCGGGCGTCTGTCACTGATGGCCATCGAACTGATGGCCGATGAGGGGCGCGCATGGCCGCTGATTGACGGAACCGGCATGATCCACGGGATGTATGTCATCGATAAAGTGACTCACAACCACACCGAGTTATTCAGCGACGGCGCGGCTAAAAAAATCGAGTTTAGCCTGTCGCTTAAGCGGGTGGATGAATCCCTCGCGGCCATCTACGGCGACCTGAAAACGCAGGCTGATAATCTGGTCACGTCTGCCGGTAACTGGCTCGGGGGGCTGGCGGGATGATAACGGGAATGACTATTCAGGCCGGGGCGCGCATTGCTCCTGATTTTATGCTCACGCTCGGTGGCGCAGATATCACACAGAATTTCAGCGACCGGCTTATCGGGCTGACCATGACCGACAATCGCGGATTCGAGGCTGACCAGCTTGATATCGAGCTCGATGATACCGATGGACTGGTCGAGTTGCCGCCGCGCGGGGCATCGCTGACCCTGTGGCTGGGCTGGCAGGGCTCGGCGCTGATTAACAAAGGGAGTTTTACGGTTGACGAAATCGAGCACCGGGGCGCGCCTGACAGGCTGACTATCCGGGGACGCAGTGCGGATTTTCGCGGGACGCTGAACTCGCGCCGCGAGCAGTCATGGCACGACACCACGCTCGGGGTGATTGTCGAGACTATCGCGCAGCGTAACAAACTGACGGCCAGCGTGGCTGATACCCTGAAAGCTGTTGCTGTGCCGCATATTGACCAGTCTCAGGAATCCGACGCGGCGTTTTTGTCCCGACTGGCGGATCGCAACGGGGCAACGGTTTCGGTCAAGGCCGGGAAATTGTTATTCCTGAAAGCCGGTAGCGCGATGACGGCCAGTGGTAAGGCCATCCCGCAAATGACCGTCGAACGCGGCGACGGCGACCGGCATCAGTTTGCCATAGCCGACCGCGAGGCATACTCCGGCGTAACCGCTAAATGGCTGCACACCAGAGACCCGAAACCGCAAAAGCAAAAGGTGAAGCTCAAGCGCAAACCCAAAGAGCAGCACCTGCGTGCGCTGCAGCACCCGAAGGTTGCTAAAACATCGGCAAAGGCTAAAAAGAAGAAGGTGCAGGAAGCGCGGGAAGGTGAGTATATGGCCGGTGAGTCCGACAATGTTCTGGAACTCACGACCATCTACGCGACAAAGGCGCAGGCCATGCGCGCAGCTCAGGCAAAGTGGGACAGGATACAGCGTGGGGTGGCGGAGTTTTCGATCACGCTCGCCACTGGCCGCGCTGATTTATTTCCTGAAACGCCGGTGGCAGTGAAAGGCTTTAAGCGCGTTATAGACGAGCAGGCGTGGATAATCAGTCGTGTGGTACACAGCCTCAACGGGAGCGGCTTCACGACGGGCTTAGAGCTTGAGGTTAAGGTTTCTGATGTGGAGTATGAAAGCGAGGAAGTTTAACGGCGTGTGTTGTTTATGTGTTTGTTTTATAAGTAAAAATTAGTAAAATTAACACATTGAATACGCCGGAGACCCTCATCATGTTTCATTGTCCGAAATGCCATCATGCCGCCCACGCCCGCACGAGTCGCTATTTTACTGATACCACAAAAGAGCGGTATCACCAGTGCACAAACATTAACTGCAGCTGCACGTTTGTGACCACTGAAACAGTCGAGCGTTTTATCGTGTCGCCGGGGGAAGTAGTACCCGCGCCGCCGCATCCGACATCATCAGGTCAGCAACAAATTCACTGGATGTGACAAACGAGAAAGCCCCGCGAATGCGGGGCTTTTTGCAACTTTTAGATCAGTTATGTTAAGTACATTTCCGTCGGCAAAGTGCCAGGAGCGGGTTCTAGAGAGTGACTAACGTTAGTTATATGTGTAAAATTCCTTAAAAATAAGAAGGATATATATCCATGACAGCAATTGCATATTGGATTAACTGAGAATCAATTGAGAAATTTTTGGGGGGGCAAAAAATAAACTAGCTAATTAAATTTTTATAAATAACGAATATAAGACTGCAAGCCATTTAACAAAAGTTTATAAATAAAGGAGTCAGTTTTGAACAATATCCCCATATCTACTCAATGGACTTTAGACGCTACGGGTGAAGTTGGACGCTCATCAGTAAATTCTGTTTATATGATTATATGTCCTGCGACAGGCTCGAAAGGATCTGGTTTTTTAATAGATAATGGGTTAATAGTAACGAACGAGCATGTTATCACTGGATGCTCTACAAATCAGATTTTCGCAATTTCAGCTTATGGACAGAAGATTCCAATTTCTCAAAAATGGATAGATTCTGATCGCGATTTAGCTGTGCTGAGACCTGCCATTACCCAGACTGGTGGGCTAAGTATTGTTAAGGATAATGATCTTAAAGTTGGTGAATCAGTAACAACTTGGGGATACCCATTAGGATACAACGGTCCTGCACCGTTACTATCCGTTGGTTATCTAGCAGGATTTAACTCATACCAAACCGCCAAGGGACAAAAAAAACATCTAGTGGTAAATGGGGCATTTAACTCAGGAAATTCTGGTGGAGCTCTTTTAAAAGCTTCAGATAATAAAGTAATAGGTATTGTAGTGAGTAAGCATGCTCCTATCAGTCAATACCATCAATCAGCTATTGAAGCTTTGTCTGAAAATATGAGTGGCGTCACCTATACCGCTACTAATGACGCTGGAGAAACTAAAAGTTTTGTAGAATCTCAAATTGTAGCAGAATTATTGATTCATATGAGAAGTCTAACTCAAGTTATGATTGGAGAAGCAATTGCAGCAGAGGAATTACTTTCGATGCTTAGCGAAATTGACTTGAGTCCACCACAATCTATGTCAAGAAATGCCTTATGTCATTGCGGGAGTGGAAAACGCTTCAAAGAATGTCATGGAAAGATATCCTAGTAAGTACTTATATCAGTCTGATAATGGCTCTTCCAATACAAAAGACTTCACTTACTCTGCCGTCATCTCTGCTCCTCGCTTATTGCAGACGGTCAAAAGCTTACAAGCTGTTGACTAGATGTGTTCTTACATTGTCAGTTAAAACAAAAGCCCCGCAAATGCGGGGCTTTTTGTATCGATGTGGTCAATGTGTGGACATTGATAGAAATAAATCCATTTATTTCAGTAAGTTACATGCAAAAAATAAGCCCGTGTAAGGGAGATTACACAGGCTAAGGAGGTGGTTCCTGGTACAGCTAGCATTTTATGGGTTATGTTTTTCAGCGAAACGGATGATAACCTTAATAAATACAGCTGTATGTGATCGGTTTCTAAGAATTTTCCATCCGGGAAAAATAATCGAAATTAATCACTTACCGTGGGGATTACGCGTGGTTTCCCCGGAGAAATTACGCATCAGCAGCGCGTAATTGAGCTCAAGATCCTGCGGGACCGGGAGCCACACAGTATAACCATCGCCTGGTGCTATCGGCATAGCTTCGCCTTTGGCGTTTTCCATGTGCTCAAGGGTAAAATTAATGTTGCCTTGCGGCGTCATCAGCTCAAGGCTGTCGCCAACGGAGAATTTATTTTTCACCGCTACCGCCGCGAGGTCCCCCTTGCGCTCACCGGTAAACTCACCAACAAACTGCTGGCGGTCAGAAACTGAATAACCGTATTCGTAGTTCTGATAATCGTCGTGAGTATGACGACGCAGGAAACCTTCGGTATAGCCACGATGCGCCAGACCTTCCAGAGTTTCCAGCAGGCTGGTATCGAACGGTTTTCCCGCAGCGGCGTCATCGATAGCTTTGCGGTAAACCTGTGCGGTGCGTGCACAATAGTAGAAAGATTTGGTACGACCTTCGATTTTCAGCGAATGCACGCCCATTTTGGTCAGGCGTTCAACATGGGCGATAGCGCGCAGATCTTTCGAGTTCATGATGTAAGTGCCGTGCTCATCTTCAAACGCGGTCATATACTCGCCCGGACGCTGGGCTTCTTCGATCATAAACACTTTGTCGGTTGGCGCGCCGATACCCAGCGTCGGCTCAACATTTTGCACCGGAATCGGTTCGTACTTGTGTACGATGTTGCCAACGTCATCTTCTTTCCCTTCCTGGACGTTGTACTCCCAGCGGCAGGCGTTGGTGCAGGTGCCCTGGTTCGGGTCGCGCTTGTTGATATAGCCAGAGAGCAGGCAGCGACCGGAGTAGGCCATGCACAGCGCGCCGTGAACGAAGATCTCGATCTCCATATCCGGCACATGATTGCGGATCTCTTCAATCTCTTCCAGCGACAGCTCGCGAGAGAGGATCACGCGGGTCAGGCCCATTTGCTGCCAGAATTTCACCGTCGCCCAGTTCACGGCGTTAGCCTGCACCGAAAGGTGGATCGGCATTTCAGGGAAGTGCTCACGCACCAGCATAATCAGCCCTGGATCGGACATAATCAGCGCATCCGGCCCCATTTCCACCACCGGTTTCAGGTCACGGATAAAGGTTTTCAGCTTGGCGTTGTGCGGTGCAATGTTGACCACGACATAAAACTTTTTCCCCAGCGCGTGGGCTTCATTGATGCCGAGCTGAAGATTTTCGTGGTTGAATTCGTTGTTGCGCACACGCAGGGAATAACGCGGCTGGCCCGCATAAACAGCATCTGCGCCATAAGCGAAAGCGTAACGCATATTTTTCAGCGTTCCCGCCGGGGAAAGGAGTTCCGGTTTAAACATAATTCTCTCGTTCTGATGACAGGTCAGATCCGCTTCACCTGATGAAGCGGTTAGGGGAGTGCCCCCACTTTAAGGGCGGGCATTGTAGCGCAATCGGCGGGTTTAGCTCCAGTGTAAATGTCTGGTGGCGTCCTGGTTTTGGTTAAGGATACGAATGACGATAATTTCCCCTGGTGATTGCAGGAAATAAATGACGTGGCGTTCAAAAGGAAGAACAAAAATACCTTCGCCTAATTCAGGTCTGGGCGTACCTATATTATTGTTACTCAGAATCTGGAGAACGTCTGAAAGATGTTCCACATATCTGTCGGCTTGTGGTTCGCCGAAATGGTGATAGCTGTAATACCAGATGCCTTCTAAATCCTCATTGGCTTTTGGCATGAGTTTAATAATACGCACATTATTTCCTTATCCCTGCTTTCACCTTCCGTAAGAACGCGTCCTTTTCCCACGGCTGAGCTTCACCACTACTCAACCCTTCTGCGAGCATGTCACGTAACGCTTGCAGGCGAGACTCTGCTTGCTTTTCTCGAAGTAATCGCAGTGACTCACGGATCACTTCGCTTTGGGTGCGATAGTCGCCGGATTCAATTAAGGACTCGATAAATTCACGCAACTCATCGCCGAGATCAACCGTCATCGTTCTGGCCATTTTACGCCCGCCTGTAAGTAAAAATCTTACATCAGTGTATGTCATAAACCGGATAGCGTCACGAAAGTATTAGAAGATATTTTGGCACATGAACATGTTCAGGAGGATAAGTATGGGATGGTAAACAAAGAAAGCACAACGAGTGCTCGTCAGTGCCCACTATTTTAATGGCGGCGGTTACTCTTAATTATTAATAACTAAGCGTTATTTGGATATAAAGCCGGACGCCAACAACCCACGCCCGGCATCGTAATTACGTATTGTCTTTCACCGTCTGGCTTGTGCCATTGGCTTTAACGGAGGCAATTCCGGTTTCACGAGATTGCGCGGTGGCGTACATCTGGCTGGAGCCGATAATTTGATGATTAGCGGCTTTCAGATTGAAATAGAATTTGCCGTTACTTGCCGTTTTTTTCTCATAGCGTTCTTCTTGCGGGCTGTTGCTACGCACCGACGCGATGCCCTTTTCCGCAGAGGCTTTTGAGGTATACAGCTCGCTGGTGAGGATAGTCTCACCATTGCCCGCTTTTAGCACAAACCGGAACTGATTATCACTGCTCTTACTGAGTTCAAACCAACCAGCCATAATGACTCCTTGATTGAAATTGCGTATCGAAAACAGCATCTAAAGGTGCTGTTTACCGATTAAAGTATGAGCGATTTTCTGATGCCTGCCAGGGCGGAGAGATAATGTCAGTTTGCTGACCATGCGTGGGATAATGTTGCCGGATCTGGTCTGAACGCCATCTCCGGCTAACAAAGTCATGTCGCTAAAACTAAACGATGCGGCAGGCGTCGGCTTCCCAGCGGTAACCGACGCCGTAAACGGCGCGGATAAATGACTGTTCGGCGTCGAGAGATTCCAGCTTGCGGCGCAGGTTTTTAATGTGGCTGTCGATGGTGCGGTCGGTTACTACGCGGTAGTCGTCATAAAGATGATTGAGCAAATGCTCGCGGGAGAACACTTTTCCTGGTTCATGAGAGAGCGTTTTCAGCAGACGAAATTCCGCAGGTGTCAGGTCAAGCATTTTACCGCGCCATGAAGCCTGAAAACGACCTTCGTCGATAATCAACGGGCTTTCAGCATCCTGTTGCTGCAACTCGCGCTGCGGTTTGCAACGGCGCAAAATGGTTTTGACGCGCGCTACCACTTCCCGTGGGCTGTACGGCTTGCAGATGTAGTCATCTGCGCCAATCTCCAGTCCGAGCAGGCGGTCGATCTCTTCGATTTTTGCCGTCACCATCACGATAGGAATGTCAGAAAAACGACGAATTTCCCGGCACAGCGTCAAGCCATCGATGCCAGGGAGCATCAGATCCAACAGGATCAGATCCGGTGGTGTCTGGCGCACATACGGCAGTACCTGATCGCCGTGGCTGATAAGCGTCGGCGCATAGCTCGCAGCACGCAGATAATCAATGAGCAACTGCCCCAGCTTCGGTTCATCTTCCACGATCAAAATACGCGGTGTGTTTTCGTCGATTGGTAACTCGGTCATACTTCTCTCTGTAAATCCCGTTCCAGCGGTAACTCTACTGTAATGCTTACCCCGCCAAAAGGCGAATGGGCAGCAATAATGCGGCCATTATGTGCTTCAACAATGTTCAGGCAAATCGCCAGCCCCAGCCCGGAACCACCGCTGGCGCGGTTGCGGGAACCTTCGGTGCGATAAAAACGTTCAAACAATTTTTGTAGCTGATCGTCACTGACACCTGGCGCACTGTCGGCAAAGGTCAGGCGCACCGTTTTGTCGTGCTGCCCGGCAGAGATTTTCAGGCTGCCGCCGCTATCAGTGTAGCGCAGGCTGTTTTCGAGTAAGTTATTGAATAACTGCATTAAACGGTCGCGATCGCCAAATACGGTAATACTGTCTGGCAGGGAAAATTGCAGTTTCAGGCCACGACTGGCGAATCGTTCGCGAAATGCGCCGCCCGCCACTTCCAGCAGTGGGATCAAATCTACCGGTGCTTTTTGATAGGCGAGAGCGCCTTCATCAGACATCGACAACTGATGGAGATCGTCAACCAGTTTGGTCAGTGTACCGACCTCCGCCTGTAAAGACGCCACCGTCTCCGGCGTGAATTTACGCACGCCATCCTGAATGGCTTCCAGTTCACCGCGCAGCACCGCTAATGGCGTACGCAGTTCGTGAGAAATATCGGCCATAAAATCGCGCCGCATTTGCTGGTTTTTCTCCAGTGTGCTGGCAAGCTGGTTGAAGTCTTGCGCCAGTTTGCCCAGTTCATCTTCACTGGTGGGCGTTACGCGGGTAGTGAAATCGCCCGCCGCCAGTTTGTGCGTGCCATCGACAAGTCGTTTTACCGGTGCCAGTAAACCGCGCGCCAGCAGAAAGGTGGCGAGCGCCGCGAGTAACGTTGCCAGAGCGACAATCAACCAGCTGGTTTGCCGCTGTTGTTTATCGAAATTGATATCAGTATTGCGCGTTAACCGCTCAACGGGGGAGGCGATCACCGCGCCAACTTCCGCACCGTTGACCAGAATGGGTCGCCGTGTACCGTCAGGTGGAATCGGCGCTCGCGGACCAACCAGCACTTTGTTGTTTTGATCAACCACCCAGAACTGGGTACGCCAGCCGTGCGGTGGCATACCCGGGCCGGGTTTATCTTCCGAATTATCGTGTTCAAATGAACGCAGGATCTGAAAGACAAAGCGATCATTGTTGCGCAGGAAGCGCCAGTTGCCATGCTGCGCATACTGCTCGCCAAGCGCATCACTTAACAGTTGTAATCGCTGTTCATTACCATGCTTGATGTAATCAATAAAGCCACGCTCAAAACTGATACGCACCGCCCAGTGCATACTGATCAGCAAGACAATGCAGGTGGCGAAAATCGCCAGAAACAGTTTGCCGGTAATACCGGGTCGCCAGAACTTCATTGCGCGCTCCTTTTTCGCCGCGAAATAGCTACATTTTGATGCGTATCGTTCGGCACTCTGGCAAAGATGAACGCCGGAAGGGCGATGATCAACGCCATGCTAAGCCAGGTGTACATAAAGACGGTTTGTGTGGTGCCGCTGTCGACGCTGACATGCTGTGAACCAAAAAGTCCCAGCAACAGCCCGGCGATAGTGACGCCGATACTCATCGACAATTGCATAATCATCGACAGCAGGCTGTTGCCGCTGCTCGCCAGATTGTCCGGGAGATCTTTCAGCGTCAGGGTGTTCATGGAGGAGAAACGCGTCGAGTTGACCATCCCTTGTAAAAACAGGACGAACGGCAAAACGTAGTACCAGCCCAGCAGGGCGGTAGTCATAAACAACAGGGTGACCAGCGACAGACCCAGCGTGGTCGCTACCAGTACCCGACGATAACCAAAGCGATTCACCACCTGTACCACAATTCGCTTCATTCCCATGCTGCCAAGCACCATCGGGATCATCATCAGTCCGGCATGAAACGGTGAGAAACCGAGGCCAATTTGCAGGAAAACCGGTGTCATAAAGGGCAACATGCCACTGCCAATACGTCCGGCAAAGCTCCCCGCCAGGCCCAGCGAAAAGGTACGAGTGCGGAACAGTTTCAGACTGAAAAGAGCGCGGTTGTTATTTCTGGCGTGCAGCAGATAAAGCACCAGTGCTACCACGCCAACTGCGACCAGGCCAGCAATCGTCAGCGGCGATAAACCTGTACCTTTACTGCCGTCCAGCGCCAGGGTTAATACCGCCATGCCAACCGCCAGCAATAAAAAGCCGGAGAGATCGAAGCGCCGCGTCTGCATGGTATAGTTCGGCATTAACATCAATGTGGCGATCGCACCGATAATCCCCACCGGAATGTTGATCAAAAAGATCCAGTGCCACGACGCGTACTCCACCAGCAGACCGCCGAGCGCCGGACCGAGCAGCGGACCGACCTGACCGGGTAACGTGACAAAGGTCATCGCCGCCATATATTGCTCGCGCGGTACGATTTTCATCACCGTCAATCTGCCGACCGGCACCATCATCGCGCCGCCAACGCCCTGTAACGCGCGTGCCAGCAACAGTTCGTTCAGCGTGCCGGAAAGCGCGCAAAACAGTGAACCGAGAGTAAACAGCACGATGGCGGTAAAGAAAATATTGCGCACGCCGACTTTGTCCGCCAGCCAGCCGCTGGCGGGCAGCATCACCGCCACGGTCAGCACATAAGAGACAATGACCATGTGCATATGCAACGGACTTTCCCCGAGGCTTTGCGCCATTGAGGGAAGGGCGGTGTTTACGATGGTGGTGTCCAGCGACTGCATAAAGAAGCCGAAAGCCACAATCCACAATTGCCAGCGGGTGCTGTCGGGAAGATCTGTCATTTACTCGGTTACCGTTTGTTTAGGTTTACGCGAAAAACGCAGCCGCAGACGGTCGAAAAAGAGATACACCACCGGCGTGGTATACAGCGTAAGGAGCTGGCTCATTACCAGTCCGCCGACAATGGTGATCCCCAGGGGTTGCCGCAGCTCCGAGCCGTCGCCGCCCGACAATACCAGCGGCAGCGCACCAAACAGCGCCGCCAGGGTAGTCATCATAATCGGGCGAAAACGCAGCAGACAGGCCTGGAAAATAGCTTCCTGCGGCGTCAGGTTACCGTGCCGTTGGGCTTCAAGCGCAAAATCGACCATCATAATGGCGTTTTTCTTCACGATGCCGATTAATAGCATGATCCCTATCAGGGCGATTAGGCTGAACGGGGCATTGAACAGCTCCAGCGCCAACAGCGCTCCAACGCCCGCCGAGGGCAGGGTGGAGAGAATCGTCAGCGGATGTACGTAACTCTCGTAAAGGATACCCAGCACGATATACACCGTGGCGATGGCGGCGATAATCAGGATCACCTGCGAGTTCATCGTCTCCTGGAACACCTGCGCCGTGCCGGCAAAACTGCCGCGCACCGTCGAAGGCACCCCAAGCTGGGTCATTGCGCGATCGATCGCCGCACTGGCGTCCGAGAGCGATTTTCCGGTCGGCAGGTTAAACGAAATGGTCGAGGCCGCCGATAATCCCTGATGATTCACCGATAGTGGGGCATTCGCCGGTTGCCATTTAGCGAAATACGACAGCGGGATCGCTTTGCCTTCGTTATTGATAACGAACATTTTTTCCAGCGCACTGATGTCCTGGGTATAGCGCGGATCCACTTCCATCACCACTTTATACTGGTTCATCGGCTGGTAAATGGTCGAGATTTGCCGCTGACCGAAGGCGTTATTTAACAGACTGTTGGCGGCTTGTACGTCGATTCCCAGCCGTGCCATGGTGTCGCGGTCGTAAACCAGATTCATCTCCGCGCCGTTATCCTGCTGATCGGAGTTCACGTCCGCCAGTTCCGGCAACGTCGCCAGTTTTTTGCGGATTTTCGGCTCCCATTCGCGCAGTGCCGCCAGGTCGTCGGATAACAACGTGTACTGGTAGCTGGCGTTCGACTGACGCCCACCAACGCGAATATCCTGTACCGCCATCAGGAACAGATTCGCCCCCGGTTCTTTCGCCAGTTTTACGCGCAGACGGTCGATAATTTGCTGCGCCGTTTCGCTGCGTTCGTCGCGTGGCTTGAGGGTGATAAACATCATCCCGCTGTTCACTCGCGAACCGCCTGTAAAGCCGGTGACATTATCCACTGCCGGATCGTCACGGATAATTTTCATGAAATCCTGCAACTTACCGCGCATCGCCTGAAACGAAATACTCTGATCCGCCTGAATCCCGCCCATCAACACGCCAGTGTCCTGCTCCGGGAAGAAGGTTTTCGGGATCGAGATATACAGCCAGATATTCAGCGCAATGGTGCCAAGCAGCACCACGCCCACCAGACGGGTATGATTGAGCACCCATTTCAGTGACTTGCCGTAGCCTTGTTGCAGGGCTACCAACATGCGACCAAAACCACGTAGTCGCTTTTGCTCGCGCGGCTTGCTGGCTTTCAGCATCCAGCCACACATCATTGGCGTTAATGTCAGAGAAACCAGTAACGAAATACCAATGGCGACAGAAAGCGTCACGGCAAACTCGCGTAACAGTCGGCCCGGCAATCCGCCCATCAACAGCAGCGGCAGGAACACCGCCACCAGTGACAGACTCATCGACAGCACCGTAAAGCCGACTTCGCGAGTACCTTGTAGCGCGGCCTGTAGTGGTTTCATCCCCGCTTCCAGATGACGGGCAATGTTTTCCAGCACCACGATGGCGTCATCCACCACGAAACCAGTAGCGATGGTGAGCGCCATTAACGACAGGTTATTGAGACTGAATCCGCACAGGTACATCGCCGCAAACGTACCAATCAGCGAAACCGGCACCACAACGGCGGGAATAATAGTGGCGCGACCCGAGCGCAGGAATAAAAACACCACCAGAATCACCAGCGCCACCGAGATAATCAGCGTTTGCTCGACTTCTTCCAGCGAGGCGCGAATGGTGGGGGAGCGATCCTGGGCAATTTGCAGATCAATCGCCGCCGGAATGGTCTCCTGCAACTCCGGTAATTTTGCCCGGATGCTGTCAACCGTCTGGATAATATTGGCTTCCGGCAGCTTGCGGATCATCAGCAAAATAGCCGGTTTGGCATTGGTCATCCCGGCGTTACGTACATCCTGTACAGAGTCGGTCACTGTCGCCACATCGCCCAGACGAACCGCGCCGCCGTTGTTGTAATGAATAATTAACGGCTGATATTCGGCGGCGGTTTTTAGCTCATCATTGGTCTGGATCTGCCAGCGGTGAGTGCCATCTTCCAGCGCGCCCTGCGGTTTACGCACGTTGGCATTGCTGATGGCAGTGCGTACGTCGTCCAGCGACACGCCCTGATTAAACAGCGCCTGCGGATTCAGCCCGACGCGCACGGCGGGCAGTGAGCTGCCGCCAACATCGACATCACCGACACCGTCGATTTGCGAAATTGTCGGAGCCAGCTGCGTCGAGGCAAAATCGTACAGTTCACCCTGCGAATAGGTATCGGATGTCAGCGTGAGGATCATAATTGGCGCATCCGACGGGTTAGCTTTGCGATAGGTCGGACGGCTGGGCATCCCGCTGGGTAGCAAACTTTGTGCAGCGTTGATCGCCGCCTGCACATCACGCGCTGCGCCGTTGATATCCCGGTCAAAATCAAACTGCAAAATAATACGTGTGCTGCCGAGCGAACTGCTGGAGGTCATTTCGCTGACCCCGGCAATGCGCCCAAGCGAGCGCTCAAGCGGCGTGGCAACGGAAGACGCCATTGTTTCTGGTGACGCACCGGGCAGCGAGGCGCTGACCATAATCACCGGAAAATCGACCTGCGGCAGCGGGGCGACCGGCAGCATACGGAAGCCCAGTATGCCGCACAGGGTAATGGCGACCGACAGTAAAATAGTCGCCACCGGGCGGTAAATGAAGAGGGCAAAAAACTTCACTTACGCCTCCTCTTCATGACGAGCAAAGCGGCTTTTGGTCCACAATGCCAGGCGGTCGAACAGCAAATAAATCACCGGCGTGGTAAACAGCGTCAGCACCTGGCTGACAATCAGGCCGCCGACCATGCCGATACCTAACGGACGACGCAGTTCCGCGCCGACCCCGGTACTCAACATCAGCGGCAGCGCGCCAAGCAGAGCCGCCAGGGTGGTCATCAGGATCGGACGAAAACGCAACAGACAAGCCTGGTAGATTGCCTCGCGCGGCGACATGCCTTGCTCGCGCTCGGCAGCCAGCGCGAAGTCGATCATCATGATGGCGTTCTTCTTCACGATACCGATCAGCAAAATAATGCCGATAATCGCAATCACATCCAGTTCGCTACCAGCAATCAGCAACGCCAGCAGTGCGCCAACCCCTGCGGTGGGTAGCGTCGAGAGAATGGTGATCGGGTGAATAAAGCTCTCGTACAGAATGCCGAGCACGATATACATCGCCACCACCGCCGCGACAATCAGCCAGACAGTGCTGCCCAGCGCCGACTGGAAAGCGAGGGTGCTGCCCTGGAACTGCGTGGTGATATCCACCGGCAGATTCAGCGTCTTTTCGGTGTCCATAATCGCCTGCACCGCATCGCCCAGCGAATAGTTATCCGGCACGTTAAAGGAGATGGTCGTTACCGGGAACTGATCCAGATGGTTGATGGAGAGCGGCGCAAAACGCTGCTCAATTTTGGCAATTGAGCTTAGCGGCACCACGCCGCCGTCGCTGCTGGTCAGGCGAATGGTATCCAGCGCCGCGAGGCCTGGGGTATTTTCGGTGTTGTGCTCCAGCACCACGCGATACTGGTTGGCCTGAGTATAAATAGTGGAAATCAGCCGCTGACCAAACGCGTTGTACAGGGCGTTATCGACATCCGCCATGCTGATCCCCAGACGGCTGGCGCTGTCGCGATCAACATTGACATACGCCACCAGCCCTTTGTCCTGCCAGTCGCTGGAGACATCAGAAAGCTGTGGCAGTTGCTGGAGTTTTTCCATCAACTGTGGCACCCAGGTACTGAGCGCATCCAGTGAGGTGGCCTGCAAGGTAAACTGGTACTGGGTGCGGCTGACCTGAGTATCAATAGTCAGATCCTGCGTTGGTTGCAGGAAGAGATCGACGCCCGGCACTTTATCTACCGCCGTTTGCAGACGGGCGATGACTTTTTGCACCCGATCATCACGTTCATCCAACGGTTTGAGGTTGATTTGTAAACGTGCACTGTTCAGCGACGGGTTAGTGCCATCAACGCCAACAAATGAGGTCAGGCTTTGCACTGCCGGATCCTGCAAAATCACGTCCGCGACCTGGCGTTGTCGCTGGGCCATATTGGCAAAGGAGCTGGATTGCGGTGCCTGCAAAGTGCCCTGAATAATGCCGTTGTCCTGTACCGGGAAGAAACCTTTCGGAATGAACACCCACAGCAGCACGCTAAGCAGCAGCGTGCTGAGTGCCACGCTTAAGGTCAGCCACGGATGATTCAGCACTTTCGCCAGTCCACGACCATAGGCGGCGATTATCCTGTCGAACATTTTTTCCGAGGCACGGGAGAAGCGGTTCTGTTTACGCAACGACTCCTGGCTGAGCATCCGCGCGCACATCATCGGTGTCAGGGTCAGCGACACCACCGCTGAGATCAAAATCGCTACCGCCAGCGTAATAGCAAATTCGCGGAACAGTCGCCCGACGATATCGCCCATAAACAGCAGTGGGATCAACACCGCAATCAGTGAGAAGGTCAGCGAGATAATGGTAAAGCCGATTTCACCTGCGCCCTTGAGCGCCGCCGCCAACGGTTTTTCGCCTTTTTCGATATAGCGGGAAATGTTTTCGATCACCACGATGGCGTCATCGACCACGAATCCGGTGGCGATAGTTAACGCCATCAGTGTCAGGTTATTGATTGAAAAATCGAGAAACACCATAACCGCGAAAGTGCCGATTAACGACAGCGGTACAGCAACACCGGGAATGATGGTCGCCGGAATATTGCGCAAAAACAGGTAGATAATCATGACTACCAGCGCGATAGCCATCATCAATTCAAACTGAGTATCATCGACGGATGCGCGGATATTGGTGGTGCGATCGGAAAGCACTGTCACCTTCACCGATTTCGGCAGACTCTCAGTGAGCTGTGGCAGCATCTGCCGAATGCTGTCGGCGGTGGAGATAATGTTAGCACCGGGCTGGCGCTGAACATTCATCACAATGGCCTGTTCTTTGTTCGCCCACGCGCCGAGCCAGCTGTTTTCTGCTCCTTGCTCTACGGTTGCGACATCGCCCAGACGAATCGGTGCGCCGTTCTGGTAGGCGATGATTAGCTGGCGATACTCTTCGGCGGATTGCATCTGGTCGTTAGCGGAAAGCGTGACCGCACGGGAAGGGCCGTCGAGGCTACCTTTTGCCGAGTTGACGTTAGCTCCGGTAATGGCGGTGCGCACGGTTTCGCTGGTCAGGCCGAGGGCGGCAATCGCCTGGGCGTTAAGTTTGACGCGAACAGCCGGACGCTGACCGCCGGAAAGCGTCACCAGTCCGACACCGGAAATCTGCGAGATTTTCTGCGCGACGCGGGTTTCCACCATATCTTCTACCTGGGTCATCGGCATGGCGGTTGAGGTGACGGCGAGCGTCATGATCGGCGGATCTGCCGGGTTCACTTTGCTGTAAACCGGCGGGTTAGGCAGATCGCTCGGCAACAAGTTGGTCGCAGCGTTAATCGCGGCCTGCACTTCCTGCTCGGCGACATCGAGCGGTAATGTTAGCTGGAACTGCAAAGTGATAACTGACGCACCGCCGGAACTTTGCGACGACATCTGTTTCAGGCCAGACATCTGCCCGAACTGGCGTTCGAGCGGCGCGGTAACGGCAGAGGTCATGACATCCGGGCTGGCACCTGGGTAGAGCGTGACCACCTGAATGGTCGGATAGTCCACTTCCGGCAGCGCCGAAACGGGCAGGGCGCGATAACCGATAATCCCGGCGAGTAAGATCGCCACCATCAGCAGCGTGGTGGCCACAGGACGCATAATAAACAGGCGCGACGGGCCGCCTGTGCTGCTCGGGGGTAACACCTGCATCAGGAGCGTGCTCCTTTTTTCGCGTATTCGCGGCTGGTGGCTTTCTCTTCCGGAGTAGTGGCGCTCTGGGCTTCCACCACTTCCACTTTCGCCCCTTCGGTCAGGCGATCAATGCCGTCTGTCACCACGCGATCGCCCGCAGAAATACCTGCACGGATCACCACTTTCTGACTGTCCTGAATGCCCGGCGTCACCAGATGTTTGCTGACCTTGTTTTCGCTACTCAGCACCCAGACAAAATGGCCTTCATTGCCCATTTGCAGGGCGGCCGTTGGGATCACTACGGCGTTTTGTTCGGTGTCGACTAACATGCGCGCGTTAACAAACTGATTGGGAAACAGCGCATCATCCTGATTATTAAAGCGTGCTTTCACTTTAATCGTACCGGTTGTGGCATCGATTTGGTTATCGAGGCTTAACAGCGTGCCTTCACTTAATTTCTTCGAGTTGGTGCGATCCCAGGCTTCTACCACCAGCGGTTTTCCGGCTTTCTGCGCCTGCACGACGGTAGCGATATCGCTTTCCGGCAGGGTAAAGAGCAAATCGATAGGATGCGTCTGGGTGATCACCACGATCCCGGTGGTATCACCACTGGAGATTTGGTTACCAACATCAACCTGCTTGAGACCAACGCGACCATCGACTGGTGCGGTGATGCGGCTCCAGTCGAGTTGCAGCTGCGCGCTGGCGACGCTTGCTTCATCAGCCTTAATGGTGCCTTCGGTTTCACTGACCAGCGCCTGTTGGGCATCCAGCTCCTGACGGGAGACGAGATTGGTTTTTGCCAGTTGCTGATAACGCGCCAGATCACGGCGGGCGTTAGCAAGCGTGGCTTTATCTTTTGCCAGTTGGCCCTGGGCTTGTGCTAATGCAACTTTGAACTGGCTGGGGTCAATTTCTGCCAGTAAATCGCCTGCTTTGACCTGCTGGCCTTCCTGGAAATGTAACGCCATCAGTTGACCGTCCACGCGGCTGCGCACCGTAACAGTATTAGCGGCGGTAATGGTGCCAAGCCCGGTGAGGTAACGCGGAACTGCCTGTTCTACGGCGGTCGCCGCCTGAACCGGGGCTAATGGGCCGGAACGCATACCACGGCGACCACCCGCTGGCGATTGCTGCGCTTGTTTCGTCGCCCCTGGGGCTGCACTCTGGGAGTCATTGCGGCCTTGCCAGAACCAGAATGCGGCGATGGCGGCGATAACCACCACGATTACGATTACCCAACGGGATTTATAACTGCCTTTCATCGTTAAGAGTTTCTCTTCCTGAAACGTTTCGCGGAATGATACTAGTGTAGCCAGCCAATAAGGGAGAAAAATGGAGGAATTATGAAACACTATCGGGAATCGTCTGAATGGCGGGCACATTTGCGAGCACGCATCCAGTAATAACACAGGAAACTATTTTATCTACGCGTTAGCGATAGACTGCATACAGGGCGAAAGGAGGTAAGCCGCAGATTTCAGCCGGATGCTGAAACGGGAAAGCCCCTCCCGAGGAAGGGGCCTTAAATAAGGTAAGTTTCATATTTAAAATTCCTTTAATTATCAATAAATTACCATGAGCAGGTCATTGTTGGTCAAAATAAAGTCATTTGTTGATTTCAATTTTGTCCCATTCCCGTCCACGGCTGTCCCTATACCGCGCCGCCATTGAATCTGATTTATGCCCGAGAAGACGTTGAGCAAACTTATCGCCAATCTGGTTCAGGTATAGCCTCGCCGACAGGCTACGCAGTTCATGGAATGTTGGCGGGTCTCCATCAAATGAGAGTCCAGATGCATTTCTCGCTTTTGTAAAATACTTCGATACTGTTTTCGGGGAAAGTGGTTCGTGATGCGTTGATGCAATTATTGTTTCACTGCTGCTGGTCTCCCTGCATTTCTGTAGTGTATCAGCCAATGAGATATTGAGCGCGTCAATCGTTAGCGTCAGCGGAATGGCGAGCTTAGCCCCTGTTTTACTCTGTTCAATGTGAAGATGGTTGTCGTTTATGTCTGACCATTTCATTCTGCACAAATCGCCCACTCTCTGCCCTGTAACGACAGCCAAATCCATTGCCAGCCTCAGCCAGATTGGGAGAGGTTCGGCTGCATGGTAAATCGCGACATACTCATTAGCTGTCAGCCTTGAGCGCCTTACTTCTGACTTTGCTGTGCGGGTTGCTGTTACCGGATTCGTTGCCACATGCCCCTCGGCTATTGCCTCACGAAAAACGTCAACAAGGGTTGACCTGATTAATTTTGCGGAAGCCGCTTTACCTTCTGCTACGTAGGTGTTTAGCATTGCTGCCACCTCTTTCGTTGATATGTCAGCGAGCGGTTTGTCCGGCAATTTTCTTCGGATTGCCCTGATTTTGCTGGCGTAGTCGAGTAGAGTTTTCGGCCTGATACCCCTCTCGCTGAGGATTGTTTCATATCGGTCAAGCCACGCATGAAGAGTGATTACGTCAGCGCCTTTAATTCTGTCTATCAGTGACTCACGCCTGTTCTCGGATAGTAACTCAATATTGGCCTGAATAGCCTCTGAAACTGCTATCCTTCTGTCTCTGCCTAATCCGAACTCTTTACCCGTCCTTGGGTCCCTGTAGCAGTAATATCCATTGTTTCTTATATAAAGGTTAGGGGGTAAATCCCGGCGCTCATGACTTCGCCTTCTTCCCATTTCTGATCCTCTTCAAAAGGCTACCTGTTACTGGTCGATTTAAGTCAACCTTTACCGCTGATTCGTGGAACAGATACTCTCTTCCATCCTTAACCGGAGGTGGGAATATCCTGCATTCGCGAACCCATCGACGAACTGTTTCAGGGCTTCTTGGGCGTCGCTGGCGTGCGTTCCACTCCTGAAGTGTCAAGTACATCGCAAAGTCTCCGCAATTACACGCAAGAAAAAACCGCCATCAGGCGGCTTGGTGTTCTTTCAGTTCTTCAATTCGAATATTGGTTATGTCTGCATGTGCTATCTGCGCCCATATCATCCAGTGGTCATAGCAGTCATTGATGTTCTCTGCTTCGATAACTCTGTTGAATGGTTCTCCATTCCATTCCATTCACCTGTGACTCGGAAGTGCATTTATCATCTCCATAAAACAAAACTCGCCGTAGCGAGTTCAGATAAAAGAAATCCCCGCGAGTGCGAGGATTGTTATTCATTGTCGATATTTACATTTATTTCGAATATCTTTACTGGGTAATCGCCAAAGTCATATGTTTTTTATTCTGTTTTATAAGCACTACCAAGTACTGCTTATTACAAATAAGAAAAGGCTGAAAAAAATATTTAAGGCCACAACTGTGGCCCTAAATTTACTTACGGCACTGCGTTAATCAGATTACAAATACCTCTTTTGGCAGGGTCTGAATTCAACTTCTGAAAATTGGCGTTCAACATAGCAGTGTGTAAGTGATTCTCAACCTCAAAGAATAGGTCGATTTTGCCCTCTTTGGCTGCCTGTTTCTTCCAAACATTCACTTGGTCATCAGCAATACGACTGGCGCAAGTGAACAAGAACGAACTGCCTCTAGGAATGGATGTCGTGCTGTAATACTCACCATCTACTTCTACATATTTAGCTCGGAATGACTCTAAGGTTAGCTCATTGCCGTTCTTGACCGACTTAGCTTCTGCCTTACTTGTTTCTTCCTGCTCTTCAGAATGTTTCTGCGCCGACGTGGGTATCTCATTGGCCGCTGTTACGCTGACTGAACTCCCCAAACCGTTGAGGCCATTAATTTGGATAAGATAAGCCAGCTCCAGAGCCTTATTATCAGTGAGTTTTCCACGCATATTTACCCACTGACGTTGAACCATTTTTAGGGTGTCTGCGTTCTCTGGGTTTTCTTTGAGGGCACTAGAATAGGCAGAGCTAAGCTGTTCGTCTAATTTTGACAGACGTTCGTTATCGCAGATTTTATGTTCGATTGCTGTCGAAGCCTTTTGGCAGTCAAAGCTGGCTGCAAATGCACCCGGCGATGCCACTAACAATGATGCCAGTAGGATATTTTTCATATTCACTCCATAAATACAAAAGCGCATTACTATAGCACTTAACCGATCGCTTATCTCGCCCGTTCGTCATTCTTATCTAACCAGAACATGCGGCTGCCACAGCACATGTCGAGGATCGCTGCATGTCCAGTCACCGGTTGCCTCCTTTGCGCAATATCGCATTCAGATATTTGTTTTGATTCACTGATGGAAACGAGTTTCGCTTAAGTAATTCCTCTCTCGATGGCATTGGCTTTACGCGTTGGCGAATAATCATTTCTGCCGGAAGAATGCCGGGATTGTATGCAAGTCCTCTCATGATTTACTCTCAACGAACTGGTCAATAGCCATGCTAAGTGACATACCTAAAGTTTCGATATGCTGCTGAATATCCTGTAGCGTCTGCGCCTGAGATAACAGGATTTCACGGTTGCATAACTCTTTAACCAGATGCTCAAACTTGCTGTAATAACCGATACGACTTAGTGTTTCTTTCCCTGCATTCTCGCCTTCTTTGATAATTCCTCTTTCGCTAAGAATCAGATCGTGTTTGGTTCCGGTAATAACGTATTTTCCGAGGTCGATGTTTAGCTTCATTGTTAATTATTCCATGTTAATTTATTCGTATGCCTGCTCTTTCTTCATCGAGTTTTTTTAGCTTGTATCGCATAGCCCTTACTGAATAAATTGAGCGGCAGGTTGCAATTGCTATTTCTTCTGCGGAGAACTTACCGAAAAGTGATACTTCGGCTCTTGTCCAGCGTCTTCCACGAAGTCGGCTAACAATGTCAGCTCCAATCCTTGTTGCTTTCGCCATTACTGCTTTTTCAGTCCTTTCCAGTTTTTCAGCGATAACTTCAACTGGCATTGTTGCCGCTACTTCGCACAAGAAATCGACTTCCCATTTCTCCCATGGAGTCTTTTTCATAGTCGATACCGTTATTTGATAAGAAGTGAAGGTTTCCCAACTTTGAGTTGAGCGCCGGGGATATTTATTCCTGCTTTTAGTTGGTGTTTGATTGCCAGTTTGTCGGCTTTAATTGTCGTTTCAAACTCAACGTATTCAGGAGGAAGGGCGCTTGAGTCGATGATTTCTACAGTTTCTGACGGTTTGCGGATTGTTACTTGGTGAATACCTGCTCGAATCTTTTTCTTGCCAACCATTTCAAGCGATGACGCTATATACGCCATAATGCTGTCAATCTTATTTTGAATTACTGCGGCTCGTTCATTCAGTGACTTTGCCTCGTCCTTGAGGCGTTCAGCATAACCAGATTCATTTTTAATAATGGCGAGAAGTTGCTCTATTTTATCGGTAAATTCTCCTTCCATTCCTTCTATTGTGTCAGCAATCATCTCTGGCTCTAAATCTGAATCCATCAATTTTGCGTATTCATTGGCTATTTCATATAGTTTGCTCACTGGCAACCTCCAGTTTCGCTTTGCATTCTATGTAAATGGCTTGTACGTTCTGCTGCAATTTCATTCCAGATGTCAGGCGATATGCTTCTGCAAAATATCGCTTCAAATCATCCATGTTTTCTGCCTGAGCCATTTCATCACAAAGAAGTTGTGCTTTTTCCATTATTTCCTGCTGGCGTTTCCGTTCATCTTCGCGGATATCTTCCTCTGATTTGTGCGGCATAACTGGTTCCTGATGCATACCTTCATCTTCGTTAAGCAGGTGAATGGCATTATCCAGTCGCTGGGCTTTAGGCCAGTATTTGCTGGCGCGTTTAACTATGGTTTTACGCGCCATCTCTTCCCAGAATGTCTTCCACGGTCCATTCTTTGCCTTGCTCGTTGCTTCCACAGCTTTAATTTCTGCCAGACTCATTTCTTCAGTCAGGTAGTCACCATCTGCTGTTTTAACCGTGCAATAACCTCCAACAATAGAGCCTCGCTCACCAAATGCGTTGTATTTGTGGGTTGGTGCTGAATCAAGGCCATTTGATTCATAGGTGTCGTTTGAGTATCAAAGGCGCATGTGATCAGCTACGGCGCTGGACATACGCTGGCGGTAAGCAATGGAAAGGGCTGATGACTCGCCGCGAGATTGAGCGTGAAGTCTGTTTGTGGGGGCAACAATGAGCAGAGTAACCGCGATTATCTCCGCTCTGGTTATCTGCATCATCGTCTGCCTGTCATGGGCGGTTAATCATTACCGTGATAACGCCATCACTTACAAAAAGCAGCGTGATAAGGCCACATCCACAATCGCTGACATGCAGAAGCGTCAACGTGATTTAGCTGAACTCGATGCCAGATATACAAAGGAGCTTGCTGATGCTAACGCGACTATCGAAAGTCTTCGTGCTGATGTTTCTGCTGGTCGTAAGTGGCTGCACGTCAAAGCAGTCTGTCCGGACAAGCATAAAACCACCGCCGCCTCCGGCGTGGATGATGCTTCCAGCCCCAGACTTACTGACACCGCTCAACGGGATTATTTCGTTCTCAGAGAGCGCATCGAAACCATAACTAACCAATTGAATGGCCTGCAAGAGTATGTGAGATCACAGTGTTCATATTAGAAAAGTCTTATCATAAGATTTTTGTATATGGATGCATTATGTCTCAATACGCGCGCGCCGCTTTAATTGCTTATTATTTGGTTGCTGATAATTCAATATCCCCTCGTGATGCATGGGATGCTGCTGTCGCTGAGGTTACAGAAAGCGAATCGGCAAGAAAGAAGGGATGCCCAAGGGCAACGTTTCTCGCTCTGGCGGATAGCGGTTATCTGAAGAATGTAAAACCACATCATGGGGAGAAAAAGATCGGTAAGTTGTACCAAAGGGCAATTGAAGTTGCGAATCTGATTCTTGATTTACCCGGAATTAGCAAAGCTGAGCTAGTTGATAAAACTTGCTATAAAGACAGGCAAGGGGCTTATGACATTGCTCTAACTCTCGCTCAGTGCGGATTACTCCAGCGTCCTCAATAAGATATTAAGTGATTTATGGCCTCGCTTTTAGCGGGGCTTTTTCATATCTGAATCTCACCATGCATATCATCACCTGACTGGAACGTCAGGAGAATTCGTTACGGGGATTCGATAAAGGTATTCAAGCCTGACACATTATGCGCTGTATCGTCGCCGTATTCCCGCATTAACCATGACCGTAGCCCGACGGGGAATTCCTTCTGCGCGAGTGTGCGGGAATAATCAAAAACGATGCACACCGGGTTTTACTGTGCTGACAGACGCAGGGTTACCCTCATAGTCGCTTTTCCGGTGCGATGGTGGAAGAAACCGGGATGTTTATTCATCATCACTTTGGATTGATGTATATGCTCTCTTTTCTGACGTTAGTCTCCGACGGCAGGCTTCAATGACCCAGGCTGAGAAATTCCCAGACCCTTTTTGCTCAAGAGCGATGTTAATTTGTTCAATCATTTGGTTAGGAAAGCGGATGTTGCGGGTTGTTGTTCTGCGGGTTCTGTTCTTAGTTGACATGAGGTTGCCCCGTATTCAGTGTTGCTGATTTGTATTGTCTGAAGTTGTTTTTACGTTAAGTTGATGCAGATCAATTAATACGATACCTGCGTCATAATTGATTATTTGACGTGGTTTGATGGCGTAGATGCACGTTGTGATATGTAGATGATAATTATTATCATTTTTCGGGTCCTTTCCGGCGATCCGACAGGTTACGGGGCGGCGACCTCGCGGGTTTTCGCTATTTATGAAAATTTTCCGGTTTAAGGCGTTTCCGTTCTTCTTCGCCGTAACTTAATGTTTTTATTTAAAACACCCTCTGAAAAGAAAGGAAACGACAGGTGCTGAAAACGAGCTTTTTGGCCTCTGTCGTTTCCTTTCTCTGTTTTTGTCCGTGGAATGAACAATGGAAGTCAACAAAAAGCAGCTGGCTGACATTTTCGGCGCGAGTATCCGTACCATTCAGAACTGGCAGGAGCAGGGAATGCCCGTTCTGCGGGGTGGTGGCAAGGGTAATGAAGTGCTTTATGACTCTGCCGCCGCCATAAAATGGTATGCCGAAAGGGATGCTGAAATTGAGAACGAAAAGCTGCGCCGGGAAGTTGAAGAACTGCGGCAGGCCAGCGAGACAGATCTCCAGCCAGGGACTATTGAGTACGAACGCCATCGACTTACGCGTGCGCAGGCCGACGCACAGGAGCTGAAAAATGCCAGAGACTCCGCTGAAGTGGTGGAAACCGCATTCTGTACTTTCGTGCTGTCGCGGATCGCAGGTGAAATTGCCAGTATTCTCGACGGGATCCCCCTGTCGGTGCAGCGGCGTTTTCCGGAACTGGAAAACCGACATGTTGATTTCCTGAAACGGGATATCATCAAAGCCATGAACAAAGCAGCCGCGCTGGATGAACTGATACCGGGGTTGCTGAGTGAATATATCGAACAGTCAGGTTAACAGGCTACGGCATTTTGTCCGCGCCGGGCTTCGCTCACTGTTCAGGCCGGAGCCACAGACCGCCGTTGAATGGGCGGATGCTAATTACTATCTCCCGAAAGAATCCGCATACCAGGAAGGGCGCTGGGAAACACTGCCCTTTCAGCGGGCCATCATGAATGCGATGGGCAGCGACTACATCCGCGAGGTGAATGTGGTGAAGTCTGCCCGTGTCGGTTATTCCAAAATGCTGTTGGGTGTTTATGCCTACTTCATAGAGCATAAGCAGCGCAACACCCTTATCTGGTTGCCGACGGATGGTGATGCCGAGAACTTTATGAAAACCCACGTTGAGCCGACCATCCGCGATATTCCGTCGCTGCTGGCGCTGGCCCCGTGGTATGGCAAAAAGCACCGGGATAACACGCTCACCATGAAGCGTTTCACCAATGGGCGTGGTTTCTGGTGCCTGGGCGGTAAAGCGGCAAAAAACTACCGTGAAAAGTCAGTGGATGTGGCGGGTTATGATGAACTTGCTGCCTTTGATGATGATATTGAACAGGAAGGCTCTCCGACGTTCCTGGGTGACAAGCGTATTGAAGGCTCGGTCTGGCCAAAGTCCATCCGTGGCTCCACGCCCAAAGTGAGAGGCACCTGTCAGATTGAGCGTGCAGCCAGTGAATCCCCGCATTTTATGCGTTTTCATGTTGCCTGCCCGCACTGCGGGGAGGAACAGTACCTTAAATTTGGCGACAAAGAGACGCCGTTTGGCCTCAAATGGACGCCGGATGATCCCTCCAGCGTGTTTTATCTCTGCGAGCATAATGCCTGCGTCATCCGCCAGCAGGAGCTGGACTTTACTGATGCCCGTTATATCTGCGAAAAGACCGGGATCTGGACCCGTGATGGCATTCTCTGGTTTTCGTCATCCGGTGAAGAGATTGAGCCGCCTGACAGTGTGACCTTTCACATCTGGACAGCGTACAGCC
>OHIM01000147.1_pt1 | contig 47811 bp, 74 predicted proteins | sample 1568271 | NCBI WGS metagenome assembly OHIM01 (sample SAMEA3879580, study PRJEB24766) | human gut metagenome | biome: human-associated habitat; feature: feces | place: USA | collected 1985/1987
TTTATCTTGATTTTCTAATGCTGTAATTTTATTATAGAGATTATTTTTTTCTTCTTGTAATTTCTTATATTTATTTTTTAGCTCTTCTAATGTTTCCATAATCAATTTTTATAAATGACATCAAGAATATCTCTAAAATTAGGATTATCTATTACTGCTTGAGCATCTTTTTTATTTTTAAAATAGATGTTATTAGAAATAGTCGTCCAATTATAATCTACTTTATATATATCGCCCTTATATATAATAAAATATTTATATTCATTTTGATCACTCCAGTTTGGCTTCCAATCCCCATTATAATATTTAGCAATATTCATTAGTCTACTTAAAGTAACTAACTTAGAGGCATTGCTTTCATTGATAATTATACTCTTACAATTCTTGTCTAGCTTTAAGGTATCTTCAACATCTTCATAAGTAATAGTACTCTGCTTAAATCTAACTATACCTTTAGCTAAATCACTATTTTCTAAATCTATCTCCATTCCTTCAGGAATATCAATAGTTAATTGATTATTCTTTATTTCCATATTATTTATTTCTTTAAATATTACATTAGTTTTATCAGTTCTTTTAGTATAATCACAAGGACCTAAAAGTTCATTAACTAAGTCACAACAACCATTCTTTATAAAAGCACAACCCTTACATGAAAAACCTTTTACTACCTGATAAATTTTACCATTATAAGTAAATATTTCACCTAATTTTCTTTCCATAATTCTTTTGTATCATATGCTTAACTTTTAAAATGTTTAACTATTTTATCTAGAGCTTTATCATACTCTTCTTTAGTACATTTCTTATAATATGTCTCTTCAAAAGATCTCCAATAATAAGTTTCCTTTGTAAGACTTAGTAAATCTGTAGTATCTAATTCATACACATGTATATTGTCACCTTTAATATCATAGACTTTACAGAATAAACCAAGGTTATTAGTATAATATCCTTTTTTAATATTTTTTAATTCTAGTATATCTCTTAATTCATTAATTTTACACTCTAAAACTGTAACGTCCTTCTTTAATAGGTCTCGTTGCTTTTGCAATTCTTTAATTTTATTAAAAAATTCTTGTTCATCCATAATTAATTTTGTTAATGTGTTAAACGTAAAAAAGGAGTATACTAACTAATTAGCTAATATACTCCTGTGAAACCTGGCATTTCAGTCCATCAAAGACTTTGGAGAAGTAATACGAATCGAACGTACTTCGACTACTTAGATAATAATCATGTTTCGCCTTATCACCTGTCCTACATACTCCGGATTATGTAGGTAACTTCTCTTTTCCCTAATTAGGTACATAATTTCCTAACTAGGTACAACAACTGAAACTTCGCAGTGGGGGATTTACGAATCTAACGTACTTTGAAACTTTCGTTTACAAATTCCTGGGGGTTACTAGAATTACCCATTCATTGTTTCCGTTTCTTATCAATCTGCCCTATAATATTCGCGACTATATAGGTATCCCCCAAATTGGTTATTCTTCTAATAATCCTAAATATTTAATATCAGTACTAACTACTTCTCTATATGCATAGTTGATATATACAGTAGCACCTACTGGAATTTCAAATATTCCTATTTCAGCACAATACATTCTACCCTTAGCCATTTCTTCAGTTAAGTATGAATAATAACCTTCATGTATATAAAAACGATCATAATTCCAAAGTTCTCCCACACATCCCATAACAGATCTACACCTTTCAAATTTAGGTCTTATCTTTACTGTAGGCATAATCTGAGATTTATAGTACCTAAAATTTTGATATTGACTTATAAAGATACCTAAAGTTGCTAATTTACCTACTTTATAAACTCTTAAAGGCTTCTTCAATACAATTGGAGTTGCCATATAATTTGACCAACACATACCTTAATTATTAAATTGTTTTCTGCCATTTAAGAAATAAATTAAGTAAAGGAGAATAATCTTCTTCTCTAAAAGTTCTGTTTCTAGCTAAACAGATGACTCTTTGAAATGTTAAAACATCCCTTTTTAAATGCCATAACTTATTAAACTTATCTTTAGTTAATTTATAGTGACCCTCATTCTCTATCCATTTACGAGGCTCATTACAAGCATCAACTTGTATAGGATAAGTCAATACCATATCACCATTAAGTATATCAAATTCAATATATTCACAGTCATCTGGTATTTTAACTAACTTACCTTTACCATTATAATCATATATACGTATAATCATTATTTAAATAATTCTATAATTGGATAATAAATAATTGTATTATACTTAGCTATATTTAGTGCCCAAAAAACAGCCCAAATCATAGCAAAGACTCCTAATCCTACAGCGAAATATCCTGCTTTATATATAGTTCGAGTTTCATTTAATAGTTTTACTCTAAGTATTATATATAATACAATCATAACTATCCCTAACAATACTTTAAGTATAATCATTTGTATGTATTTGCATCTAAATCAACAGCCGCCATACCTACTCTCCGCCTACTATAGATAACTATCTTATGAGGGCGTTTCTTAGAATCATACATTATTTCTAATGTTTTATACTCATAAGCCGGTGCTTTAGAGCCACTTCTAGTAGGATAGTTATAACTATTAACTATTGTAACAGTTAATAATAATCCTATAATTAATAATACTTTTTTCATAATTTTATATATTTACCTGTATATTTAATACGACTAGATACTATTACCCCTAAAGGATTTACAAAATAAATAGAATCTTTTGGAATAATAAATGTGGCTAAATAAATAGAATTATTTATACCAAGTAGCTCTTTACGAGTTCCTAAAACTATAGTTTTACATATAAATCCATGAAAATTTGGATCGCATAAAGAATCAAGAACAAAGTTTACAGATTCATAACTATAATAACCTTCTTCAATGGTTAAAAAACTACTATGAGAATTACTATGTAACGCTAATTTTAACTCAGATGGTTCTGTATCTTTATAATAAGTAAAACCTGTAAATTCTGAAACACAGAGTTTTTTACTAGCATTTTTAACTACCTTATACACATTAATATCTGCTTCAGCTTTATAAGCTTTTAAGTTATTAGCATAACAAGTCCAACACATAATTTATAATTTTAAATATTTACCTGTATAAATGATACTAGAAGAAACTATTTCTCCAGCCCTATTTTCGTAATATTCAGAACCTTTAGGTATAATAAATGTCGCAATAGAATAAATATTATTTAATCTAATATCTTCTGCAATCTTACCTAAATAAATTGTTCTATAATATGAGTGTAAACCAGAGTAAGGCATAGTTATATCTTTATAAGAATGATAACCTTCATATATCACTCCATACTGCTCTTCCAGTAATTTATGTATACTATAATTATATATGATAGGTCTTATTTTAACCTTTTCATTTAATACTCCTGGTATATAAATAAAGTTTTGATACAAACTATTAAAACCTTTATCAGATACACGACCTATTTTATAAACGTAAAAATCTCGTTTAGCTATTTTTACATCGCACTTACCTACCCAACACATAATTATTTGCTAAAATTACTTATTCTTAAATATTTGCCTGTATAAATAATCTCAGAAGATACTATATGTCCATACTTATTTTCAAAGTATTCAGCACCTTCGGGAACTATAAAGGTAGCTATACAACAAAACTTATAGCTTTCTAAAGATTCTCTCAAAGCCAAATTATAATTACCCAGACATAAACATCTACAATTTGGATAAGAGTCATCCAGAGCTATCCATTTATAAGAGTGATAACCTCTGTCTATTATATAACTATTTACACAAAGATTATAAGGCACTAAAGGAACTATTCTATTAGGACATTTAGGAGCATAGTTATACCCCCTAATATCACTAATAAAAATATTATTCCATACAATCTTCCCTATTTTATAGACATAGAAATCTCTTTCAGCTACCTTTTTAATAACTGTATCATTGCTCCTCCAACACATAATTATTTAACTAATTTATAGTCACCAATTTAAAATCCTGCTTCTGTAGGATCTAAAGACCAAACTTCAGGAAATACTGTGAGACCATTAAATGAATGACACTCTACTTCTATACTGTTACTAGTTCTATCTATATTAAGAACTTTAAACCACATAGGTTTATGACATCCTTTCCACGCTTGAGAAAAGATGTCATTTACCTGTAACACTACTTTGTCCATCCTGAATCAATATTAAGAAGTCTGAACACACCCCTAACAGTATACATAAGATGCTCATCAGGTTTCATATTTTTCCATATCTGATAAGCTAGTTCAGCATATTCTTTCTTTTCAAATCTGAAAGTGCCGAACATTCTCTTATCAGAGCTGACATAGTAACCATGCTCATCCTTACTAATAGTGTACTCAGGCTTCTTATCAAGCTTTACACGTAATGCATTATACATTACATTTTGCTCTCCTGGACTTAGTGAATCAATAATTTTATTTATATCCTTCATCTTTGTGCATAAACTTAGTTAAATCTAAATAATTGATAAGCTGGTAAGCATACCATTTACTTTCTCCTAAATCCTCATAATAGTACCACTGTTTCTTAGAATTAACATAAAACATAATAATACCATTATTTACTTTTATTTTAGTAATCAGCAATTCATCTCTACCTGCCTTAGTACGAAACATATTAAAGCAAAACTGTTCTCCACATAAATCAGATACTAAGTGTTCTTTACCATCATCAGGTATACTATTAATATGTTTGAACAATTGAGTATAGTCACTATTAATGTTATTAATCTTTCTTTGCTGATACTCTGTTGCCCACTTAATAAATTCTTCTTTGGATATTTCCTTAGCACCTTCCAATTTCTTACTTAGCTCCTCTACATTCCAATATTTACGGCTAAGATGCCCTGCTGTACTTACTAAAGTACAATTAAATATGAAACGCTCATGGTTAAGACGCTCTCCTCCAGTGTATAATAGAGAATACCCCTTCAATTTAAAGAATCTTCTGTATCCATCAGAACTAGGTTCTGTGGACGCCTCCTTTAAAAGTTGCAAACGATCATTATTACGTTTCAACATTTCCTCTAATCTGAGCTTCTCAGATTCAAGAGTGTTTATTTCATTTGTAAAATCCATATGTTAATGTGTTACTTAATTTTCAACTTTAATTTATACCTTTTATTATCAAATAATTTGTAAAGACTGCAAACTATTAGTGCCCTGTCAGGACTCTTAAATGGAGTGCTTCGAAGACTTCTTGGCAAATCATTCTTATATCCTTTTGAAACGCATAGAAAGTATTTGCCATATCTACACTTTACAAAATATTTATTTTTATGTTCTGTTGGCATACTAGTTAGATATAGTAGGTTAAGTAAACCCATTCTGCCAACTTTTCTATTTAAATTATGTATTCTACCCATATGTTAATGTGTTATTTGATTAAACAATAAAAGAGCCTAACTAGATTAACTAATTAGACTCTCCAAAATAATAATAATATGATAAAAGAAATGGTCCGTGTTGAGGGACTTGAACCCCCGACCACTTAGGTATAAGCTGAGCACTCTAACCAACTGAGTTAAACACGGATATAAAAGTGTCTGAGGGTCGCTACTTCCTCTCCTCCCTAATTGCTAGCAGGGCGTGCACTTGCCACTAAGACACTTAGCGCTTTAGGCTTTTTATAAGAAGCCTTAACTTAATAAAGTTCTCGCATAATTTATAACCAAAAACAGATAAATAATTCCATTTTCACAAACAGAATTTTTACCGAAAACTTAGAAAATTCTTAAAACTTATGAGTATAAAACATCGAATATGAATAATAATAGAGTAAATATGGACAGACTCGAACTGTCAACCTCTGGTTACCTAGCCAGTGCTCTACCGCTTTAAGCTACATATTTCTATTTATACTAGTATTGTTATATAGCCTTATTTAAAAACTCATACTACTTTCACAAGCAATATGAGTTTAAAAGAAAGATAAAATCTTCTACAAAACGAAAATTTTACATTACTTATAAATTTTCACAAATTCATAGTAATTATGAATGATTTTAATTTTTCAAAACATAATAAATAATCAATTATGTAGCTCAGACGGGACTCGAACCCGTACAGTCATTCCTGACCAAGGGATTTTCCTACCACACTTGCTTTTACACAAGCTAACTTAAATAAAGGGATTCGAACCCTCAAGAAATATTTAACGACGACTTTAGAGGCGCTTCCGTCAATCTACTGCCGTATACCAATTCCGCCATATTTAAGTTATTGTGGTCTGGACTATTTTACTACCATATTAGAAATCTTGCAAGTAAGTATATAAGGTTTAATCTAACCTCTAATAGCAGTCTGCTCCCCTTATTTCTGCGAATCTTGCCAGTTTAATTTTAAATATACAATTTCTAACTTAGGTATCTCCTATATAGTCTCTACACATTTATGCTGTAACACTCCAATTTACATTTAAGATAGATTAGGGTTCTATCACAATTTAGCTCGTCATCACCAAAATCTACGTCACCATAGATGAGGCTTCTGTCGCAAGTTAATTAGATTTCTGAATACTGCTTCTATAATCATTACTCTGCTTCTTACACAGACGCTAACCTTTTTACAATTAGTAATTAACTTGTTTAATTAGGGAGATTCTACTTCTGAACTTTCGTATCAGAGCACTCAAATTATGAATAAAATTAATTTCTAAGTCCCTCGTGTCTGCCAATTCCACCACTGAGCCATTTGGCAGTTTTAGTCTTTAACGTCTAGTGGAATAATACTGCCAACCTTTAGACAAAAACGGAGCAACTAATTATCTGCTAGTTGCCAACAATATTTGGGAAAAACCAACATGTAATTTATGGGGTTGGTATTCTTATTTTTCAAACAAATTAAATACATTCAACATCATAATCAAATCCAGATGTGTTGAGGTCTTCCATTAACCAAGATGGATCATCCAATACATAATCATCCGGAACTTCTACTGTTACTTTTAACACTATTTTCTTCATATTATAATTGTTCTAAAATATTCTTCGCAATATATAAGGATACTTCTCTAGTAGTATGCTCAGAATCATTAAGTACTAGAAGATATTTATCTTTATCATCAGTTTTCTTAGTTAATTCAAGTAAATACTTTTTATTAATTAATAAACCTTTAGTTACTACTATATATTCTATACACAATTTCTTAATAACAGCAGTTAAAGAGCAACCAATAATAAATTTTCTGCAATCTTTAGTTACTATTAGAACATATTTATTCAGTGCCTCTAAACTAACTATATCTTCTACATTTATTTGTCTGTATTCAATACCTTTAAATACAAGAAATGTATCAGAATCAATTTGTATTGTTTTTATTTCCATATTACTTAATTTAATTAACCTATAGTAAAGTGAGTGCTCACAATATTTTCAGGATGAAGAATAGTTTTAGCTAATTCATCCTTTGCCCATTTCTCAATAGCAGAATGTTTAACACCTGGAGCAATTTCGTGATAATACATTAAGTCGTATGCTTCACCACTCTTAAAGGTTACACGTATTTTAAAAGTAGGATCTACTTCATCTTCTATGAGTTTATCCATTTCTTCTCTAGTTACCATATAACTAAATAATGGATTAGAAAAATGTTCCTCCCAAAATTTCTTTTCCAATTTAGCTAACTCTGCTCGTGCATATTTAAGCACATTCTTACAACCTAACTTCTCAGCACTATCTATTTGTGCTAATAGTTTGGTCTTTTTAATAAAATGTTCTTCTCTTGTCATAATTTTATCTGTTAATGTGTTAATAATCTATTTAAATAATAGGCGATTTTCACTGGTTATATTTAAACTATTCCATTGTCCTCAGCTATCTAACGTTCTTTCTCTTTCTAACCCAAATGATTAATTTTAAGGTAATTACGCTATTTAATAGAGTTACTGAGAGTTGTTTAGTACCTATTAAAATTGTTGGACTACCCAGATTCGAACTGGGGCTGACAGAACCAAAATCTGTAGTGCTACCATTACACCATAGTCCAATAAAATACTATTCTCACGAACCATATTTTCCAACTACAAGTTCACAATTTGTCATAAATGTTGCGGAGAAAGAAGGATTCGAACCTTCAAGCCATGTAATATGACTAACACCTTAGCAGGGTGCCGCTTTAGACCACTCAGCCATTTCTCCAATAGGGTCACGCTAGGGATTCGAACCCTGTACTGTAGTCTCACAAACTACCGTGTTACCAGTTACACTAGACGGACCATAAAAGCTTCCTATCTTCACAGACCAGAAGCATAACAACTCTTTAACGTTATAAAGTCCGCTGACTTTATATTTTAAACATTAATCGTATTAGTTTTATTAAATAATATGAAAGAGTAGCACTAGCGATGCTCGAAATCGCCTTTCCACTTATTTATTTTTTTAAAATTAATTCTCTTAATTCTTTTTTAGTATGAGGTATACCATAATTTTTACACCATTTTCTAATGGTATTATCAGTAACTCCATACATTTCCCCTATTTTAGTGAAAGGGTATTCTTTTATTAAACTTAATAGTTTTTCTTTATTAGGTCTATCTTTAGGATCTACTTTAAATTGTTTTCTGTGTTTTACAGCACATTTTATACAGTATGTAGAACTTCTAGATATTTCTTTTCCACAATCCTTACAATAGTTTATATTTTTTAATTTTTTAGTACCCCAATTATCTGTTTGAGAATGACAATTTGGACATAATATCTGTAAGTTTTCTAATCTGTTATCATCATGTTTACCATTAATATGATGTAATTGATAAGAGATAGGATTATCTAACCAATATCCATTTTTACAAGGACATTTAGGATTTTCGCACTCATTCTTTTTTAGACCTTCTTTAATTAGTCTCTTTAAAAGAGTACTGGATTTATAATTACATCCATCTACTAAAATATCTTCTAAGCTTTTAGCTTTTACTATATCTCTTTTATATAGAAAGTGATATTGTATTCCGTAACTATTTAAAGTTTCTTCTAAAACTTTTATAGCTGAACCGGAAACTGATTTACCTAAATGCTTTAATACATCACTTAAACTTGTGGACTTATTTACAATTTCCTATAATTCTTCTCTACTCAATTTATTATTAATTTAATTATTGTTTAATATAATATCTTTTAAATAAGTGGCGTCCTAACCAGCTAGACGATAGTGCCAAGTAGATTCTCTATCTTCACAGACTAAGAACCTCAAGATTAATAAATCAAAAAAATAATAGCATTGCGCACCCTGCAGGATTCGAACCTGCGACTTTCTGATTAACAGTCAGACGTTCTAACCAACTGAACTAAGGGTACAAATCTCTACCTATTTATCACAAACCAGTAGAGTTATAATGTTTCTTTAACTTTTGAATAATATGAGGTGCTCCCTGACAGTACTGACCTGTCTTCCCGAAATTAAAAGTTTCGTGCTTCACCTTAAAGCTTAGAGAGCTAATTTATAATCTTATTTTGCACACGGAGTAGGATTCGAACCCACGCTGTTCAACTTTCATCTCTATAGGTTTTGGAGACCTACCCTTTCGACCACTCAGGCATCCGTATATAGTGGAGACACGTGGAATCGAACCACAATCTCGGGATTTTCAGTCCCGCGCTCTGACCTTCTAAGCTATATCTCCATATGTCTAAGATTTACTTAGACACACCACATTTCTATAAGTAGAATAGTGGTAAGAACTTTGCCCAAATAGGCATAACACACTAACAAAATATGATTAATTACAAAAATTCAAATTAAAGTGATAGTGTCTTCTCACATCATGGCTGGTGATTGTAGACTTTCCAATATTGTAATAATCTACATACGTGAGGCACTAAGAGAATCATTTTTCTCCCGTTACTTCCCAAATTTGGACGAAATCTTTTATAATTAATTAGCTACCTTAACTATAAATAATTAGAGGATTCGAACCTCTGTTTCTATCACTATATTTAAAAGGTTATATTGATTACAGCTTACTAATTAATTAGCTATTTAACTAGTAATTGTTTCATATTAATCCCATTAAATGGGAGTTGCGCAATATTTTGAAACTAAACTTCTCTTCCAATCAACTTTTCACAGCTGATAGATTAGACAGATAATGTCCTATACTTCCTCTGGGAGGAGAGTCTCAATATAACTAACATAAATATCAATTTAAAAGAAAGTTTAGTGGACTTTGAGTGCTAGATATATTAAATAGTACATCCTAAATAATACTCTAGTTATCCACTAAACTTATCTTTAAAGAAACCTACAACTATTTATCACAAACCATTGTAAAATTATATTTTGTCGACCTATTTTAATTCACAATTATTACAACTTGAAAATATTTTAAATATTTTTGTTGTAACTTGTAGTTGTGCTCCCATCCAGATTCAAACTGGAAACCCACAGCTTAGAAGGCTGTTGCTCTATTCAGTTGAGCTATGGGAGCTGCTAATTATTAGCATTTTTCTACTAACCTTGCCAAGTGAACTAACTATATAATCAGTTATTTAGAATTGGTAGTTAATAAATGTTAATTTGTAATCAACACTTAAAAACTTACCAATTCTTTTATAGGCATAGAGTAATTATAGAGAATTAATTTTCTTCTTTAATTCTCTTATTTCAGCTTTAATACCATTTAATACTTGTTCATAGTATTGTCCTGTAACTATGATAACAGCATCTTCATCATTACAGGTAAGCCAATAAGTAAGAGTATGCGTCCATAAACCACAAATATCACCAAGAAACACATCATCCATAGACATAGTTGCTATGTTAGAAGTTCTGAACATTCCATATTGAGCTGGACATATTGCAGGATTCCATGCTAAATGCATTGCTCCTAACTGTCTGTGAATTTTAAAAGTGTCTTCAAGAGTGTGATGAGACATCAATTCACCTTTAAATTTAGTCAGCTGAAGGATTTGATGTTCTATCATATGTTTCTTATCCTTCTTCTCCTGATTTTTCCGAGCCATAACTCCAACTACAATAAATATAATTAAAGCTAGTAAGGCTATTACTGTTATTACCATAATCTAATTAATTATTACAATAGAGGTGCTTCTCTATTTTGTTTATACTTATTTCCTATTAACCAATAGTAAAGATACTTATAGTTATTAACTAACTCAATGATTGGATAGTTTCTAATATAAATATATTTATAATGGTCTATTACTAACTCGCACAAAGCCTTAGCTGGGTTAATTTTGTATCTCTTCTTCCACTCCTTAGTACAGCATAAATAGTTAGTAGTCCAAGTATTGGTTTTTCTAACACTTATTCTATTTTTAGGAATTACTGGAAGGACACTATCCTTAACCCAGAAATCTAAAGCTTCAATTAGTAATTCGAAATTATCTTTATCGATAATCATTCTTACTTAGTCATTTCGGAACCTACAATAGCTACAAATATTAATCCAAATACTATAGCCCAAACAATTCTAAGAAACTCCATTATTCTTTACTCCTTAGTATTAAAATAATAATAATAGGAATTGCTCCACAAATTATATTTAATAGTGTCATAACTATTTGCCATTAGTTAACTTGTAGATATAATCCCAGATTTCTTGAGGAATATTATTGCCTGTCTCATGAACATAATCCTTCATATGACACATATTGCCATCTTCAGCAGTCTTAATTACTGCTTCAGTAAAAAGCTTAATGTCCTTGAGATTTGGAGTGACAAGAGTGATATTGGTAGAATCTGAAGCACCCATGCCAGCAAGCAGACCCTCAAAAGCAGTTAGTTTTCCATCCTTGACCTGATCACTAACAGCTCTACTAGTAATACGAGCAGCTATCATAAGAACTTCTTTCTTATCCTCAGTCTTAGTAGCACTGACACTTTCCATGATGTCATTGTTAACTACCAACACACTGCCAAACAAACCAAAATCGTTTACTTTCTTTGTAAAATCCATAATCTTATCTGTTTAATTAATTATCTAAAAGTACATAAGTCTTGTCTTATGATTAACCAATTTACTTTCCAAGATGTCAACTATTTATTATACTCTATAGTACTAGAGTGCTATTTTATCTTTATTCGTATTTTTATACTATTTACAATTAAGAGAACGTCCATCTACTACACAAGTTCCTTTTAAATCGGAAATTACATAGTTAGTTACACAATTCTCATTGTACTGAATAGAAACTACAATGTTTGGTTCAATAGTCATTGTATCCGGTTTAATATCTACACCCATTAACATAGTCTCTACTTGCTCTGCAATCTTTTCTGCTTCTGCTGTTGTCATAGTTGTTCCATAATTAGTAAGTTCCATAACTTTCTAATTAAATAGTAAAGACCTAACTAAACAATAACTATATAAATAATTAAAGTCTAATTAGGTCTTTTGATTATGGAACTTAACAGAAAAAATTACTCCTTTTTCCCCTCAATGAGGAGTTGCATAGCGTGACGAGACTTTTCCATCACAAACTCGAGAAGTGTACGGAATGTGTATGGTTTACGATGCCATTTCTTAGGAACATAAGCAAGTGCCATCTCTGTCTGCCACCACATGTTGGCAGTAAACTCGTCAAACTTCTCCTCTTCAGCTAACTTAATAGCTTCCTGCATAGCCTTGTAACTATTGTAGTCAAAGGTATCATCACAATCACTCTTAGTCTTATAATCCCAAGAGTCTACCTTACGCTTGCCCCGCTCTTTAGCATTGACAAGCTCATGTTCACACTTGTCAATATATTCCTTAAGCGCATAGATAATGTCATCTTTGAATAAGTGCAATAATTCTACATCATCAAACTCATGTGGCTTGTAATCACCATTTGAGTTCAAGATGATTTCAGTACGTTGTACACCATTAGCTACCTCTGTTTCGGTAGTCACTTTGACACCCTCAGATGTCCAAGAAAAAATTCCATTTTTCATTTTGTTGTAATCTAAAAATTGTGAATCTATAAACAGACATAATGTCTGTCTCATTATAATTGTGAATTGATACCTAAATACAATCTAACTACGCTTAATTAGACTAACTTTATTGAATGTCTTTATACTTACGGCAAAATCCCTACGTTAGTTTTAAAACTAGTAGGTTCACGACTTTTCTTAAATTGTTTCATTTTATTACTATTTATATTGTTAATAACTAGGAATTAGCCCATTTAATAAGCCAATTCCAACCTGTATATTCCTTAAACAATTCTTCGTTCATAAAGGTAGAACAAAGAATACAAAGAGCAAATGCCCCGAAACCCATGAATAGTGCCACAAAGAGTGACATATGGGCAATGTAATCTATACCACATATGTAAACAATGATATAGAATACTGTAAAGTAAAAATAAAATCTTTTCATTTGTTAATGTGTTTAATTATTTTGTTACCAGCTGTCAGATCGATACATTATTAGCTAATTTAAATAGAGCAATATCTACTTTAACAATAGACATCTTTCTAATTGAGAACTTCTCATTAATTACGAGAGACATCAACTTAAATATCTCCGGAGTATATTCTAATCCAGATTCTTTAATAAGCTGATTTACTGCATAATTATGAGATTTTCTATTAGCTACTGCTATATTACGATATTTAGCAGCATTGAATCGCCAGTTCTTATGTTCTTTTTCTTTTATCTTATTCTGATATAACTGGAATACCTGAATAAGGGTTGAACTACCTGTAATCATTTTCTGTTAAGTGTGTAATTGGGATAGAGCTGATAACCCACTACCTTAATTAGTATTTTATTGCATAATACTACTAGTTGCCACATTGGGTGATACTGCAACCATATTTATTTTACAACTCTATCCCTTATTGTTATTTAAATTGTTATTAAAGGGAGCAGTTTAAACTCATGCTCAGGAGCTCGTCTTAAAACTATGTGCGAATATTGTTACTTAACTAAAACATTATAATTATAAAATACTGAATCCATTTCGTCCAACTGATTAGCCTGTATAGATATAACTTTTTTCAGCTGTTTGTTGGCTGTGTGACAATTAACTAAATTAATTGACAATACAACTACTGCACTTACTAATACTAACATAATAAGTGCTGTTACTTTATTTATCTTATTCATAATTTTGTTGTTAATGTGTTAAAATATTATACTTATGTTATTTATTCATAGATAGCTAATAACGTACAACTGTTACTAGCTATTTCGTCCAGTCTCATCAGTATGAATTTTATAGTCTCCTGGCTGACTTATAAATTACCTGTCTTTCCAGGTTGTCTCTTCAACAGTCTAATACACAAGACGCGCTGCTTGTACTCAGCTATGTAAGACGTACCGCTCACACTCGGCTAATTAAACAATTTCTCTTACTCCTTGTTTAAGGGAAGCCTCTCTTTTAGCACCGAGGTTATCGCTTTAATAAATAATGTAGAGTCCTTCAACACTTACTATCCCCTCTACTAACTGTCTTTACGCTTTCTTACTTCTAAAGTCTTTTTATGCTTTAGTTCTACCAGTAATACTTTCAATGTGTTACGACGCGCTAAATACTTCCCGCACAAACCTATAAAGGATAAACACCCGTTCTACTATTTAGCTATATACTAAGATGATTTTTCAACTTAATTTAAAACATATTAGATAGGAACAGGTTTTACACAATACCCTGTATTACTTTCCGACTGTAGTACGGCAACCTATAGCTAGATATATCCTAGCCAGATTTTTTAGATTAAACACAGCAGTTTATACACTTACTCAGGTGTTTTTAATTTATCGATGAATATCAATATCAGATCCAGGAACTCTTAAACTTATTACATAGTTAATGTAATTAGTCGCTACTATGATAGCTACTTTATTTGGAGTATCCACGATATCTAAGTATCCTGGATATGGATAATTTTCTCTAGAATAATTAGCAATATTGTTGATAACATTTGCTAAATGTTTCTTAATATTCTCTTTTGGGAGTCTATTGGATATTTGTGTAATAACACAGTTCATCCATAGATCATTTGTTAGAAGAGCTTTCTTTGCTTCTTCAAACATGTCTACTGTGTTAATTACAGTAGTAATAAAGTTTTTTAAATTCTTTTCCATATTGTTAATGTGTTATTTTTACTTATTTTAGTTCATGGACACAGAGTCATTACTAATACTATCCAGTGATTAATAATTTTCCTCTGTGTTTCGTCTAGGTCTCGTCAACATGAATGTTATACTCTCCCTAGCTGAGTTTTATTTTTGCATAAGCCATTATTAGTTAACCTATACACTAAAAGGTTTTTAATTCTGATTTAATTATGACTATAGTTTATATTTTAGTGAAACATTAAAGTGCGAGTTACTTATGCACCCAATGTTTGAAAATTGACTTGTAATGGGAAAGTAGTAAAAACCACTCTCCCACGACAGCGTCACCTTGCAGCCGTCTCCGTCTCGATTGTGTTATCCGCTTATGTTTTGCATAAATAACACTGTCTGACTGAATATCGGCGTTCTCCGTTTCTAAGTACTTCTAATAGTTCTAATTGCCACCAACAATCACAAGCTGGATACTTGGTGATGTCTTCTCGAACTTTATAATACTTATACTCAGAGACTAATAACCTTGAAGCCTTTTTATGAGCTTTTACAGTTATTAGTTTCCGAGATAGAGGATTAAGATGGCGACCTTTGTAGATTACCATCTTAGCTTACTTATGCTACCAGGTCATACTTGAACAAAGCCTTATCAATGAGCTTTGATGTGTCTTGTACACCATCCTTGAAACCAGTAGTCTTGTACATAACCTTTGAACTTACCTTGACTCTTTTGCCAGCCAAAAGTTCAACACCCTTCTGAGTATCACTCTTAATGATGTTACCATTAGCATCGAGATCAGACTGACCCCTTACCTTCAAGAACTCAGTAACAGCTGTACCTTCTGGATAGAGTACATCTGATGTACGATATGGTTTACCTGCACTATCCTCAGCCCATACAAACAATGGATTCTGGAAAGTTGTCGGGAACCAATTAATTGAACGCTTAGTTCCATCAGGTGCTTCCACTTCGATGACCATGAACTCATAGTCCTTACTGTTGAATGTTCTGCTACCGATGCGGTCTTTCATCTCCTCCAAAGTTGGGAAGATCAAGATATCGCCCTCATTGAGAGCAGCACCGCCGTCAAATACAGGTTTCATACCTGATGTGAACACTGTTAAACCCATCTTAATTGCACCATCTGCCTTATTGGCATTGATTCTTTCAATAACTGTCATTTTTAATTCTCCTATTGTTTAATTATGTAGTCTCTTACTATACATTAAGTATGCAAGATTTGCTACCACAACACTTATACTTGTTGCTAAGTTACAATAGGTGCTTATACACGGCTATTTTCTACCTATTTATGGCTATTTTTATGAGAGGAGAAAAATAGAGGGAAGAGTTGAGGGAGAAGTTAGGGAGTTCTGAGGGAAGATTTTAAGGGAGAAAAGCTAATTAAAAAATAAGGGCTAACCCAAGGAAGTTATTTCCCTAGGTTAGCCTTTATTATTTTAGTAATCTCGGAAGAGTTTCATTAACAAAATCAATATAGAAACTCTTAACCTTTTGAAAATTCTCTTCACTCATCTCATTAACTGTGCACCAGTAGTTATTAGCTCGGCTTTCAGTTATGCAGTTGCTAGTCTCATCATAGATGATTTCTAACAATTTTAAAATGTTTTCCTTTTTCATAATTCTTTGTATTTAAAGGAGAGCAAGCTAATGCTCTTCCGATTTATTATATAAAGCCTCTACAAATGTATCTATGTATTCGTAGAGATAGTCCTCTTTCTCTTCTTCTGTCATATTTATATAAGAAAGTAACTCCAACACCAATTTAATGATGTTAGGGTTATTTTTTCAGTTAGTATATCTCTTTGAACTCTGAATATCGGTGGTGCCATCCCTCCATATATGGGTAGATAGTCTGTACTCTATTTTTGAACTCCTCAAAGGACTCACCATCGCGGGAAAGCATAGCGTGACTATTGTTATTATATTTCCAAAGATAAACAATGTAAGTAATCATATTGAACACAATTCCACCACACTAGAGCTGAATTGAGAACGGCTTTAAAATGTTATTTTATTAATCAACTAAATCTGTGTCTGGTAGAGTCTGCAATCCGAGTAAACCGAGAGCTTCAGTGCCCTCTTGTTCATATCGGTTATTAGCATCCATTCCTCCAAGATAACCACGAGTATAAGCTAGAATAGCAGCTGTACTAGTCTTAAACTTCGCAGCCTTTAACTTCTTGAAGTATTTCCAACCTAACATAATAGCATAGTTATTTTGAAAGTTAAGAGTCTGCTGAGAGCGTCCTATCGCGCGAATAAACTCAGAAGCGTCTTCACCATCTATGTAATAGTACCATTTGTACCAAGCATCATAGAGGTCTTTCGGAAGTTCATATTTTGGTTGCCAACCCTCAATATCCTTTCGGACTGCAGTAATTAGCTTGAACTTCCAATAATCTTGGAGACCATTATCGTTCTCTTCCCAAAGATATTTATCAATCTGTTGAGAAGTTAACACTTTGTCCTCAGCACACAAAGATAATTCGATAAAACTCTCTGAATAGTTAGAAACTGTGAGATGTAATGTAATCATAATTTGTTGTATTTAATTTGTTAATAATGTTAATAAGCAGTTTAACGACTTGCGTAGGTCGTGAGGATTATCCCTTCATATCCCACAGAACAACATCTGAATTAATGATGTTATCTATCTCATTTGCCAACTCAGCTAAGGTCATATCAGACCCAATCAAAGTGTCTACGATGAGACACTTTTTATAGTCTGTTACTGAATTAGTGTTCTGTGGTATATTAGAAACCACAATAGTTACCTCTTTAGGAGTCTTGACTTTGAGTTCTACCTTATTTCCTATAGGAAGTAATCGAACAGAGTCAAACTTAGAGTTAGCAACTGAAGGAATATCCTTAATCAAATTCTTAATAATGTTGGTAATCATAATGTAAGTTAAAAATAAAATTAATAATAAAGGAAGAGGGAAATCCAAGTGGAAATCCCTCTTTAAGAGTTTACTTCTTGACAATGCCAAGCAGAGACTTTGTGTAAAGTCTTTCCTCGTATTTGCACATATAGTCCAGTTTGGTGAACTTATAGTCTGCAACATTGTTGAAGTGGTTAGCTACTCCCTCCATCCAGTCTTTCACTGTAGTATCAGCTGAGGCTGTGGAACGTGAGAATGTGTGTAGTTCGTCATTAGGTGTGACGAACGCAACAAATTCACCCTTCGCATCGAAGGTAGCAATATCATCAGTGAGTAAGTCCCACTGCAACATTGCAAACTCCAAGTGTTCCTTACCATTGAAGTAAGGAACGAGACCACAATAGCAGTTTTCAGAGAAAGACTTGTCACGCTTCATATAGCGCAAATCATTATGGAAGACCAATTTGAAGTCATCAGGCATCTTGTCAGGATAAGCTGTGACAATATTAGTAATTGCCATAGCATTGCGTAAGCTCATATTGCTTGAACCATTTGCAACCTGAACATTAGAGTCATTGTTTACGATTACTGTAGCCATATTAAATCAGAATTAGGCGCAACATTACGCCGACCACTCTTTCGGAGTAGACGAGACTATCTCATTTTCTTGGAAATGGGCAAAATCATTCAGTAGTTTAAGGTCAGACTGAATGCGTGACCGACGATGAGGTGCTCGGACAGCTGCCCCAGACGAGCTTGACGTGCTCGGATTCGATATAATTATTTATATCTATGTTTTAATAGTTGCTAATAACTGGCTATTTTAATATTTATTTTCCCTACTCGATGCCCAGGGGGGCTAAAACGAGTAGTGAGCCCATGCTACGATCACTATGTGAATTTTTCATAAGTAATACTTATCCTCATCTTTGCTTTAGTATAAAATACTGATATTATGTTAGAATTAGCATTTTTGATAATTTTAACTTTGACCCTCCGATATTTTTGAGTATCTATCGTATAGATAAGTAATAACACTAAATTGAACAAATATGAAAAGAAATTTAAATGTATTATTAGCAGTTATAAATGCATACGAAGAAAACGGAGAATTTTCTCATTTTAGTGGGGCAGAATTAAATCATAAATTTGGATTTGCTACTAAAAATATTCCGCAGATGTTAAAAGATTTAGTAGATCTAAAATATATAGAAAATCACACAATAAATGGATTTTATAATAGATATAAAATATTAAAACATATAGATTGTCCAGAATTTATATTAGATAATAGACTTTCTAATTCTCAAAAAGACTTCTTATTAAGATGTATAGAACAAAATATAACAGAAGATCTTTCTAAGAAAGAAATGGCTAGAAGAGTAAATGGAAATGAAAATGGATGGAATTTTTCACGTTCAGTAGATGGAATCCTGGAGATATTAGGAGAAGATAGTTTATTTGATATAATCAGTGAATTTAATATAGTAAAAGAATTAAAACCAGAAAATGCAATCAAAACAGAATTTGGATATAAAACAAATAAAAATATTAAGAGATTAGACTCTAGTGAAAAAACTCAAGATAATATAATAGCTCAATTTCTATTAAAGAAATCTTCTCAGTGTAGGAGAAGAAGAAATAAAGTATTGGAGTATAACTTAACATTAGAATATATAAAAGAACTTTTGTTAAAACAAGAGTATAAAGACTATTATACTGGGCAAGTGCCAGAAAACTATGAAGACTATTCCATAGATAGAATAGATAGCAATTTAGGATATATAGAAGGAAATATTGTAATTACAACTAATAGAGTAAACACTATGAAAAATGATATGTCTACAGAAGAATTTAAAAAACTAATTTCTGACATATATAAAAATATTTCTAATTTCTAAAGTCAGGATTTATAACAACCCAGGGGCTGTTTATATAAAGTACCCGTACCAGTTTTACTGTCGTTCAAATGCATTTATCAATTAGTAATTAAGGGATTAAAACAATGATTTTTGACAATAATTTGGGTATAAAGCTCTTATTGTTACATTTTAAATTATTTTAACTTTTATATTTTCAACAATTAATCTATTGTAGAATGTGATTAAAAAAGAACTAAATTAAAACAATTTTAAAATATTAATTAATATGGTTGAAAACTTGTTAGAAGGAATAATGACAAATGAAGAATTTCAAGAGCTTATGAAAGCTTCTGAAAATAACAAAGATTATAAATTTAATAAAAATGGTTTAGATATTTCAATGAATAGTTCAGATAATGGTTTTGAACTCAGTGTTAAATACACTAATCCAGTACAATCTGAAGTAGAGAAGTTTACAGATTTCTTAAATAGTTTGGATGATGAATTGTTTGTAGACATTTGTGAACAGATTGGTAATGATGGTTTACAAAAGATTCAGAATTGTTTAGACTCAGAAAATATTGAATCTGTCCGCTCTGCAGTTTCTTATTTTAAAGCACATGCACGAAAATTCATTGCAGATAAAACTAACTATTTGAATGAGCAATTGGTCAAATTTAACTAATAACTTAAATACACATTTAGCTAGTTCCCTCAATAGCTAGCTAATATTCTCTTATGGTGTAATGGTCAGCACAGAAGACTCTAAATCTTTTAGTCAGGGTTCGAATCCTTGTGAGAGAACAATTTAATTATAAAAGATATGTATTATGATTATTGCAATTTATAAACTAAATGACAAACTTTTAAAAACAACTAATTTAGAAAAGAAACTTAAAAAGTTGAAAAAGTCTAAATTAGATAGTAAAGTACAAATCCTTTTCCAAGAGGATTATGAGGGGGATTTAAAAGAGGCTGAGAATTATTTAGATTACATAATTAAAAGGAACTATGTAATAGATGACAATGTAGATGATACTAGTAATGTGGTTTTACATCATTATGTCAATAGACAAACTGGTTATACACACACTAGTATATATGATAATGATATAAGAATAATAAATGAAGGCTATGAACAAGTTGACTAAAAATTATAATATCTACGAAGACTATTTAAATAGAAATGCTATGCTGTCTTTAAATAAAGCAGGGGAAACAGTAGCTAAAGTACTAGCAAAACCATTTAGAGATAAGCAATGGTTTCTTAATTATCTAGATGAATTAAATAAACAATCAGTAAGGTACTAATTTGATTATAAATAATGATTGATTATAAAGCAACTATTAAAAATATACATTCAGCGTTGTCTGATTTAAATATAGATGAATTATTAATTATACTTGATTGTATTAAAGAGATTCCTAATTATAATAACTCAGTACATATTAATAGTGGAGGTTACACATATCCTAGTATGGATAATGTTTTGTTAAATTCAAAATTGAAATCTCCTTCTGTTTCAGATACATTATATTCTCTGCAATTAGATACAGACCATACTACATGTAATTCAGTAAATTGTACTAATGTAGCTAAAAAACGTAAAGACAATGAAACCAATTCTTCAATTTGAATTATAAAATATTTAAGGCGACCTAGCAATTAAGCTAAGCCGCCTTTTATTGTATCTATTAATTACTATAATAGTTATTTTCTCCATATACTAGTTATACTATCTATACCTAGTAATCCCATACAACAATATAAAACTGTATCTATCATATCAGGAGCTTGTATCTAACTAATAGAACAGTATATTAGAATAATTAAACTAACTATCCATCCTAATATTCCGCACACTCTTTTACTACTTATTCCAGTATGTGCTGTTATTAATTTAATTAAAAACTATTTCATAATTCTATATCGTCATTTAATTGGGTGCATTTAATTAAATATTTATCCCATAACTATTTATCTCTCTCATTTACAAAATTTAGAAATTCTTGTAATTCATTCAATTGTATATTTATATCTCTCATACCTAGTTACTATTCTAATTATATATTTGAGCAATTGGATTTAAACCCTATTGCTTATTCCACTAATTAATAATCTATTTATCCCTATTTCTCCCTCTATTCATTTCTACATTATAGAAGGCTGGTCTTGTATTATAGTTCTTCTATTTTAATCCCTATTTAAACTGTCCAAAGTTCTAAACATTCTATAAGTTTTTATATCTACCATTAGTTAGACTATCAGTTACATTTTTAGTCCATCCACCTAAGTTAGATGCCCTTCTTCCAAATGAATAATATTTTCCAGGTCTGCCATCTTCTATCATAGATAAATGTGAAGTGTCAAAAGCAGCCTACTGTGGAATACCCTAATTAACTAAGGAGATATATCTTTGTAATACTTGAGGCTATGAGTCACTAATCTAAAAAGGTCCGCCCTACTAATAAGTGAGAGGATGATTCTTCTTTAAATCCTTTGTTTTAAACCATCCATTATCTAATATTGATCTATGACCATTTGGCTTATGTACTTCACCACCATCTTCATGTTTCCATTTCTTTGCATTCTAAGCAAATATGGCTCTTTTTCTAGTTAGAGGATTTTTACTATGTGTTAATTCTTCAGTAGTTTTACCTGTTCTCTTTTTAGTCTCAGTAAATTTTCCTCTATTTTCTTTTTTAATGTGTATTCCGGAACCTTTAGCTAGATAAGGGATACCAAATATTTCTAAATCTTCCATTTTAATTAAATTTAAGAGTTTATATTATTAATTAATTTGTTATACACCTAATTATATATTATTATTGAAAAGTTAAAAATTAGTTTAGATAAATATAAAATAAATGTAAAATGTTAATGTTATATGGAAAATTTAAGTATTGATAAACAAAACGGAACAGTAGCTTTTAATGAAGAAGTACATCGTTATTGGGATGTTAATGACCCTTCTATCAAGTTTACTTCTGTAACTACTATGATTGAGCAATTTGGTCAGCCATTTGATAAGGAATTTTGGTCAGCATATAAAGCTTTAGAGAAATTATTACCTGCTGATGAATTTAAGATTGAGAAGAAGTCTCTTTTAAATACTAAGAAATTTGATCCTGTTCTGTTAGAGTTACATAATATTACAGAACTAGATTTTAATAAAGCACAGCAAGAAATATTAGACTCTTGGGATGAGGAGAATAGAAGGTCTTGTGAAAGAGGTACTAAAATACATGCAGGATTAGAGAATTCCTTTTACACCCAGAAAAAGAATATTACTCTAGATAAATATCAAATAGGAGGTAAATTTGAATGTCAAAAAGATAGAACTTCTTTAGATTTGGAAAACGCAGTATATCCTGAGTATTTAATTCATTGGGATTCTCCATCTGGTAAATTACATATTGCAGGTCAGATTGATTTATTAGTTAAAAAAGGCAATTCCATCGTAATCGGAGACTGGAAAACAAATAAGAAGATTGATACCAAGAGCTATTTTGATTCTAAAGTAAGAAGTTCTGTTAAGATGAAGTTTCCTCTAAATAATTTAGATGATTGTAATTATTATCATTATTGTCTTCAGCTTAGTACTTATGCTTATATAATTGAATCATATAATCCTGATTTTAGTATAGAAGACTTAGTACTAGTACATTTTGATCACAATGACAATATGACTGTTTATCATCTACCTTATCTTAGAAAAGAAGTAGAACGTATGTTATCTTATTATGAAAAGGAACATCTTCTACAAGAACGTAGATTAAAGAATAAACGAATTGAATATTAATATGATACTATGTATAGCATTATTACTAATAGCTTATTTAATTTATAGCACTATAATGGAATTAACTAAGAATTAATATACAAATTAATATATGGAAGAATATATAACTAAACGTACTAAAATATGTAGAGCTTGTCCTATTTGTGACCAAGAAAATGAGATTTGTAATGCACATTTGTATTTAAATCCTGAAAATAATGATGTAAGTACAACACCTAAGAAGGGATATTTAAAGGGATGCGGATGTTGGCTGCACGCTAAGATTAAAAACTTAAATAGTAAATGTCCTTGTGGAAAATGGTAATGTGTAAGGTAGAAGGATGTATAAGTAATACAATACGTGCTAATGGATATTGTTCTAGGCATTATTATCAGATAAATAAATATGGTAAAATTTTAGATAGAATTAATCGAGATACTAATGTAATCCACATAAAAGATACTTATGCAATAATTGATTTGTACGATAGAATAGGAAATAAGATAGGTGAAACTTTAATAGATTTAGAAGATATACCAAAGGTTAAGAGTATTGGATGGCATCTAACTCCAAATAAGCGTAATACACGATATTGTATCAGCAATAAGGGAGTATTATTACACCGTTTATTAATGGATGACCCGGAGGGTATGGTTATAGACCATATTAATCATAATGGACTTGACAATAGGAAATGTAATTTACGTATATGTACTAATCAAGAAAATATTTGTAATTGTGAAATACCTAAAAATAACAAATCAGGATGTAAAGGGGTATATTGGGCTAAAGACAAGCAAAAGTGGACTGTACAAGTTACAATAAACAATAAAACTAAATATATAGGAAGATATGAAAATCTAGAAGATGCTATTAAGGCTCGACAAGAAGCTTCTAAGAAATATTATGGAGACTTTGCTAATGATTAAAGGAATGAAATTAAACATATTAATTAAATGGTTACATGGTATTTTAACTAAGCCATTAACTATATTAAAAAGCATATATTATAATATTAAGAATAAACATCAAGATTTAGCTATTACAAGATTAGGTATATGTCATAGATGCGACCATAAATTAAATACTAACTTCGGTGATTTATGTGATTTATGTGGATGTGTATTAGATAATAAAACTAGAGTTAAAGATGAATTTTGTGAACAGGGTAAATGGTAATTATTGCCGTAAATTAAATGTAAATGACTATGGATTTTAGAAGTGAATTAAATGGAAAAGAGAAAGTAGCTCAATCACTTATCGGTATGGAAAGCACAGGAACTCCTATTGTAGTTAATGGACAAAGAGCAGACGTTATTTTAGCTAATGAAAAGAAGTCTAAATTTAATACTAAAGTAGATGAATATGTAGATAAATTTGAAAAACACAATAAAGCACTTGAGGACTATGCTAAGGAAATCTCAAAGGACATCAATGGTTTAGAGATATTACCAATGGGTTCTTATGCATTGATTAAACCTTTTGATGAGAATCCTTTCCAAAAAATAACAGTAGAGAGTGGAATTATTACAGACTTGGGTGGATTTACCCCTCAATATAAGAGTGAAGAAGATGGTCAGATTCACGAATTAGAACAGTTTATTCGTGTCGGCACTGTAATTGAGACTGGATTCAAATGTGAGTTCCTAAAAGAAGGTGATGTAGTATTCTTTACTAAAGCTAGTGAAGCTACTGTTCCATTCTTCAAGCAAGGATTTGTAGTAGTTAATGAATCACGAATTATGGCAATAGTTAATGAGAAATTAACAGAAAGAAAGAATCAAATTAAAGATAATGGAAACAAGTAATAAAGTTTATCTATAGCCGGGAGATGTTGTAAGTCTGCGTTAGCGTGACAAAATGCATTGTCCGGCTATGCTTGTTATTAGAAAAGAGCAAGCATTATTTAAAGATGAAATGAAAGGATTGAGATGTAGATGGTTTACTGATTCTGGTTTAATACAGGAAGCAGTATTCAACACTAAGGATTTAATACTTGTATAATTATGGCATGGAAAACAGTTAATGCAGCATAGTCAATAGATGCTCAAAGTCAAAATGCTTTTAGAAGATTTTCTAATATACTTATGACACATCGGAATGCTAATGGTAATATTTAGTATAATCCTCAAGATAAATCTTACCGATTAGTAAATGACAATGGAATATTTTATTCTAATGGCAGATTCTTTTCGAGATTTGGAGCAAAGGGTAATTATGACATAAATACAGGAAATTTTTTAAAGAAAAAAGTAAATAAACCAGCTACTTCTGTAAAATAGTAGTCCTCTACTGGATCCAAAGATATAGTATCTTAGGGGACTAATCCTAACTACTTATATGGTTATAAAGAGTAGGTAAATAAATAGAATAAAATTCCTACGAATTCTCCTGCTACTAACAAATCAAGAACTACATTAGCTCCAAAGACCTCTACATCTAATTCATGGATTAATAAGGGTAGAGGAATATGGAATTATAGTGGAGTATCTCAGGCAGATGTAGCAAATGCTTATAAGACCGGAGATTTCAGTAAAGTAGGAAGTTATTTATCACAGCACAAAGATTTAACTAGTTACTTAAATAGTGTTTATAGTAAGAGAGGGGGTAACTAGTTTAATTAGTCTGCACAAACTCCTACAGTTAATACTATGACTTTATAGACATTAAACAATGTGGTTCCAAAATCTCCAGTAAAGGAAATTACTCCAACTGCAGAGTTACCTGCTGCCCCAACTCCAACTTATAATAGAAGTTAGACTAGAGATTATATGCGTTCTATAGGTATGAATCCATATGATTATTCAGGAAGTGAACGAAAAGCTTTAAGAACATATTTAAATAATCCTGGGTCTATGGACTCTAAGTACCAGCCATTTATCGATTAGGTACAGAATCAGCGTACTTAGAAAATGGTAAATAGTATTGGAACTAATTAGTTATTAAAACCAGAAACTGATACAAATAAACTGAATAATTAGTTAGTTAATTTAAAATTTGAAAAGGGAGGACAAATGTATAAATATTCAGTAGGAGCACAAATGGTACAACCACAATAGGCAAGTGGACAATAGGGGATAGAATAGTAGGCAATGACTTTAGTTTAGGCAGCTATGTAGGGTGACTAGCAAGCTAACTAGACTATTTAGAAAATTATGTAGGCAGCACAACAAGGTGATTAGCAAGCAGCTCAAGTAGCTAAATTACTACAAGCTATTGTTCAGCAAATGAAAGGATCTCGTAAAGCAAGACTCGGTGCCAAATTAGATTATATTAAATAGTCTATTGGGGAATGTCCCGAAGGTCAAGAAGTAGTATATTTTAAAAAGGGAGGAGAAATTTGTAAAATATGTGCAGGTAAAAAAATGCAAGATGGAGGAAAATCTGACCCTATTAAAAACTTTAAGAAAAAGAAGGATGTTGCAAAACAAACTTATTAGAGAAATCCTTATACTAGGGGTAAATCAGCTAAAGAAATTGCCGAAATGCAAAGAAGAAATCGACAAGAAGCTAGTGCAGGTAAAGGTGAGAATGATGCTAATGTTGCTCCATGGAACTATAAAAAGAAAAAGATGAAATAAAATACTAATGTTTAATGTTAATGATTTATGAATGTATTTAATTATGATAGTGACCATCTTGTTCTAGAATTAAATGAGCCTGAGATTCTTTTAATCAGAGAATTTAAGGCTCTTCTAGATAGAGATAAAACAAAAACTAAGACTAGAGTAAATAAAGAACTTACTTACATTTATCTAGCTTTAGATTGGAAGTCTCCTTATTCTAATTATTTAGAGTAGGAAAGACATGAGGAAGCCCTAGCTGATAGTGGTTTGACAGAAGCCTAGTTTAACGACCCTATATTTAGAGAAGCTTGTCGAAAATATAGGAAATTACAAGAATCAAATAAATCTGTGAAATTATTAGAAGCAGCTCGAAGGGCAGCAGATTAGTTTATAGATTATTTTGAAACTATTGTAGATTTAAATGAACGAGATATTAATGGTAAACCTATTTTCTCTGCAGAAAAAGTAATGAAGGAGATGGCTTAGTTAAGTAATGTCCATGAGCAATTAATTACTTTAGAGAAAGAAGTTAAAGAGTCTGTATCACAAGAGTCTACAACTAGAGGTGGAGTTAATACCGGATATGACCCAGGTGATTTTTAATTGATATGCCTAGAAAGAAGAAAGTATTACCTGATGAAATCTAGTTAATTGTAGATGAAGTAAAAAAGAAATAGTAGGAAGAAGATACTAAAGAGGCTAAGAAATTAGTTGATGAATATAGAATTGAACGTTCTAATGATAAGACATATTGGGATATTACTAAGGATATGAAAATAGAATGTTTTGATCCTACTTTATCTTACGAATTAACTGGTTATAGACCCATAGATGAAACTCATGGTTTAGATTTTGATCCTTCATGGTTTACTGAAGTTAGAGAAACATTTCTAAGAACTGGGAGATATTGTTCTTATTTACCTAGAAGTAAAAGATGGGATGCATTTTGGAAAGAACAATATACTAGATGTAAATACGGTATGACCTCACATGGATATACTATTACTGGAGATAACTATTTCTTCTTAAATTTTTATTAGTTACCAGTAGTAGATATGGGTAAAGCATCAGGTGAAGGTACTAATGAAAGTTTTCCAGTATTCTTTGCTTCTCAATATATGTTCTTTCATTATTTACAGATGTGTAGAGTATTACATAAAAATGCTGCCTTAATGAAAGCGCGTTCAATTGGCTTTAGTGAGATAAATGCTTCTCTTGCAGCTAGACTATACACTACTATAAAAAGAAGTAGAACTATGATTACTTGTTTTAAAGATACTTATTTAAATGGTACCTTTAGTAAGTTAGACCATGCTCTCACATTCATTAATACAAATGCTGATGGATTTTTTAAACCTAGATTAACAGATAAAACCCTAGAAAAGAAATCAGGATATTAGGTTAAAATAGATGGTTAGTTCACAGACTTTGGATGGCGTTCTGTTGTAATAGGAATTAATGGAAGCAAGCCTTCTAATATTCGTGGTGATCGTGTTGATCTTCTTATTTATGATGAGGCTGGTTCGTGGCCTGATTTAACTACTGCCGTAGTGCAAGGACAAGAATTATGTGAAGTACAAGGTGTTCCTAGAGGTATTATGTTATTTGGTGGTACTGGAGGTGACTTTGGTCCTCCTCTTGAAGGATTAAAAAAGATTTATTATAATCCTAAGGCTTTTAAAATTCTACCATTTAGGCATAAGTGGACACAAGATGGAACCCCTATAGAGAGCGGATTCTTTCTTCCTTATTTTCTGCAGTCTTTGAATCCTGAATATATGGATTCTAGAGGAGTTTGTAATTAGACAGAGTATAAGAAATTATTACAAGAAGAAAGAAATAATCTGTTAGCTGTTCCTGAAGAGTATCTTAAAAAGTGTGCTGAGCGCTGCTGGAATGCAGAAGAAGCATTTACTCTCGAAGGTTAGAACAAGTTTAATAAAATGAAGATAGCAGATTAGTTAGCTAAAATACGTCTTCATAAAATTGGACCTAGACCACAAGTAGGAACTATTGATTATACTTATAAATCTAATAAACACTCTTTAGAAAATATAGATGGATTTAGATGGCTTCTTAATTCTGGTAAAGTTTAGATATTGGAACATCCAGTATGGTCTGATTTATATAAAGAACAGATTGAGAAGTAGAAGAGAGAAGCTGAGGAATAGGGGATTGATTTTGAAGCTCCTGTATACACAGAAATGAATGATTTATATGTAGCAGGTATTGATGGTATTGATATTGGTGCTGCTCAAACTTCTAAAGAAACTAGAGACCCTTCTGATTTTTGTATTGTAATTAAACGTAGAGCCTTTGGTCTTAATGAACCCCAATATGTAGCTATGTATAAAGACAGACCTCAAAATATTAGAGAAGCTTATAAGATAGCTATGTGTATGTGTAGATATTATAATTGTAGAATTAATATAGAGGCTACCCGTGTAGGTATGATTACTTGGGCTAGAGAAAATAAATGTCTACAATACTTTATGAAAAGACCTAGAGCCACTTTGACTGATATTAAATATGGTACTACTAAATAGTATGGTACTCCTGCAACTAAAACTATTATAGAACAACAAACAGACCTTATAGCTGATTATGTAGAAGACTATGGACATAATATCTGGTTTGAAGATATGCTAAAATAGTTAAATGGTTATAATGATGAGAATAAAACAAAATTTGATATTATAGCTGCTCTTGGAATGGTTGAACTTGCCGACTAGGAATTATCAGGAAGACAACCTACAAAAGTTGACAAAGAAGTTGAAGAATTTTAGGACTACGGATATTATATAAATGACAAAGGTTATAGAGAATTTGGGGTTATTCCAAAGAAACAATCAAATCAAATAGTAATTAAATAGGAGAAAAACAATGACCCATACCGAATTGAAACAAGTGATCCTAGATTATATGAGAACACAGTTTTAGATAGATTTTATAGGAGATATTCGTATTGAAGATTTGGACCCTATAGGATATAAAGTTTCTCTTAATCTAGACCATTCTGAGAACCCTTTTGTACTAATGGCAGATTTACCTGATGATAAATTTGTAGATTTTATAAAAGAGGAATTAAGAAGAAGTAAATTACATAGAGTAAAGTATTTTAAAGCAATTAAAATACAACCTCCAGAACCTAAACTATGTTATGACAGACAAAGAGCTTATAGATAAGACTAACGAAACCATTTCTGAACTTGTATATGATAAAACTAAGTTATAGAAAGCTTATAATTATTATAATGGAAAAAGAGACAAGGAATAGTTTCGTTATCTAGAAGAAAACTTTGGTATAGGAAGTCCTACTTCTGTTGAATTTACGCCTTTACTAAGAAAACATGTAGATGCTTTAGTTGGTGAATTTCTAGGAACTCCTATATTACCAAAAATATCCTGTAAAGATGCAGGAACTATCAGTAATATGGATAGAGAAAAATAGCTATTGATATAGACACAAATAATAGGATTTTTAAAGACGCATTTAAATAATTCCTTACTTAAATTTGCTAATAACTAGGATATTACTGATAAATCTATTAAATAGTAGTTAGATAAAATAATTGAAGAGCAAGATTAGCAATTTGTTTCTCAATATGAGATTGCTGCTTAGAATATTCTTCAATACATTATGTAGTCTGAAGAAATTGATTTTGTAACTAAACTTAGACAATTATTTATAGACTTATTAGTTACAGGTTATTGTTTTTACAGAGTAAAACCATCATTTAGTAAAACTAATATTGAAATAGAGGTATTAAATCCTTTAAATACCTTTGTAGACAGAAATCCTGAATCTCCTTATGTTAAGAAATCTTATAGGTCAGTTGTGAGACAATGGCTTTCTAAAAGTTAGATATTAGCTAAATATGGAAATGAACTGAGTAAAGAAGACTTACGTAATTTTAAATAGAACTGGACAGATGATGACACAGCTAGGTACAGAAGAGCCTATGGTCCGGTTGTAGATATAGATGAAGCTAGTGATGATGACGAAGAACAAGATTTACTTCCTGGTTATCCTGAAGATGATTCCCATAGATATAATCTGATTCCAGTATATGAAGTAGAATGGATAGAAACTGATGATAAATTTATTATGTAGAGATATAATACAATTAGAATCGGTGATGAATATTATATTCTTAGGGGAATTGATAAATAGGTAATTAGAAGTCATGATAATCCTAATTATTGTGGATTGTCAGTAAATGGTGTTTATTTTTTAAATAGAGCTCGTTAGCCTTATAGTTTAATCTTAAAATGTGCTCATTTGTAGGATCGTTATGATCTTTTACATTACTATAGAGATGCTATTGTAGCAAATAGCGGGGTTAAAGGTAGTATTATTGACATTTCTATGATTCCTAAAGTGTTAGGACCTGATTTTGGGGCTAGAGTAAAGAAATGGAGAGCTTATAAGAAACAAGGAGAAATGTTAATTGATTCTTCTCAAGAAGGAAGAATGGAAGATGGATAGGCTCCTTTAAATACTATATTTAATGGCTATGATGAATCTTTACCAGCTTAGGTAATACAAGCAATTGATTTAGCTATACAATCTATTGAATCCACTGTATCTTCCATTACTGGTGTATTTAGAGAAAGACTTAATGGCATTGAATAGAGAGATGCTGTAACTAATGTTAAATAGGGAGTAACTAATTCTTATACTGTAACTAAACCTATCTATTAGCAAATGGATTTAGTTGTAAGAGAAGTCTTACTTGATAGTCTTAACTAGGCTAAAATAGTTTATAAGAAAGGACTAACTGGCACTATTACTTTAGGGGATAAATATTAGAAAATATTTACAGCCCTTCCTGAATACTTTACAATTACAGACTATGATATACATGTAATATCTAGTACTGAAATTATGTAGGATATGTAGACAATTAAATCTACATTACCTGATTTAATTAAGTCCGGATTAGTTAGTGCTGATATTATATTTGAAGCTCTTACTGCTAAGAGTTTGACTGAACTTAAATATACTGTTAAGAAAGCCATAGAAAAATAGAAAGCTGAAAATAATTAGTTATAGCAACTGTAGTAGAAATTAGAGGAAACTAGTTAGTAGTTACAATAGGCATAGCAAGAGTTATAGAAGGCTCAATAGAAAGCAGAATCTCTTAATGAACAAAGAATGCAGCTTGATTAGCAGAAGATTCAATTAGAATATCAAGTTAATTGGTATAAAGCTCAAACAGATAGAACTTATAAAGATAGACAATTAGATATAGAGGATTAGAGAACTAAGGTTGAATTAGCTTAGTTAAATGATGGTAATCCTTATAATGACAAAATTAGACAATCGTAATGGCAATCAGTTGTGAAAAAGTATACTCTGGAACTGGTGATTAGATTTATCCGGAGACAGCAGATAGAGCAGTTACAGTTTTAGCTAAACATACTACACTTGACCTCTATTTAGCGGATCTTGCTAAATAGATTTCAGAAAATTAGGGAGCTGATGAAGTAGCCAAATCTTTAAAGTTTAAAGTGGATTATTTAGCTACAAATACAGCCGATGTTAATAAAGTGAAGGAGTTAGAAAATTAGGATGAAACTAATTAGTGGGGTGAAAACTTTGTATTACCTTCTGTGAAAACTCCTTATACCTGGAAAAGAACTATTGTATATTTTGAAGGTTAGGATCTTAAAAATGGTTAGAAATTTTATGAAATCGTAACTGCAGATATTGCTGAGATTAGTTAGACTCTGTATATGGTTAAAGATAATTCTTAGTAGCCTAGGATAATATATCCACAGAAAGCCGTAGAAGTGGGAGGAGACATATAGAATGTAGATGATACGGATGCTTCTATAGATGAAATAATCAAAGCTAGTGAAGAAGGTAAAAATAATTGGAGTAAATACCCATCGGAAATAACTGCATCTAATCCATATGGATTTATGGCAGTGCGATAGAGAGTAAGTGGTGCTTGGAGCTTATTTAAAATTGCTCTATATTCTAAATGGGCTTATGACAGTAGACTTGTTACTAAATTTACAGTAACTAATACTTTTGAAAAACCTCAATTAATTAAAACTGCAGTAGATCCAGGTGACTAGTGGACAGATACTAATGAATAGGAATTTACTGGTTATCTATGGATGATTTCCGCCTCCTAGAACAATAATAATTATGTTTTAGATGATGATAAGAATATATGGAGTGAACCTCAATTAATTTCAATAGTTAAGTAATGGAATTTAAAATAGATATATGTAATTCGGTACAGGGTGATTTAACTGTATTAGATTTATCTAAAGAGTATGACCAATATTTATCTGAAGAGGAAGAGGTGGCTAGTACTTATGAAGATACATTATTATTTAAATACAGTAAGTCTGTGACTGTAAATGTATTAATGAAAATAGGAACTACAGAAATAACATTCTTAGATGCATTAATACATGAACACAATTAGTTAGAAAATGGAGTATATAAAGATGATGCATGTACTTTCAACCTTAAAGAAGATGGTTTTTATACTATTGACCATTATGTATTTCCGAATATAGATTGGTATAATTGGTATAAAAATAAAGCTTCACAAGAATATAAAGATAAAATAAATAGGGTATATATAATAGATGAAGGAGTTATTAAAAAAGAAGTAGATGGAGTATTAAAAGAAACTACTCTTAGGGAAGTACTGGAAATGAATTTAGAAGGAACTCCTATTTAGTAGGAACACATAAATACTTTCTTTACAGGAAATATGCAACAATGTTATATTAATTATTGTAAGAAATTATTTAATGCATTATTAAATAAATGTCGAACTTCTGCGTATAATGAAGATTTATATGCCAGAGACTTCATTTGGATGACTCTTAATATAATAGATTATTTAATCTAGTTTGAACAATTTATGGAAGCCGAAAAAATAGTAGAAGAATTTAATACTTGTGGAGGTTTCTGTTAGAATAATGAATATGGATAGCATACAGCTCATGGATGTGGATGTTCTAAAGCGTAAAGCAATAGAACTTTATAGAGATTTATTAAATAGAGCAAAGAAAGGTTATCAAGATGATTATTCATTATTGTTAAATATTATTTGTTTTATTAGTTTACCTATAGATATAGATAATAAAGAATTTATTAAAGAGAACTTACTAAATTAGAATGATACACTCTATTTACAATTAGGTAGGGAAGGTAGGTTTAACACCATGTTCTAAAGAAAGACCTAAACAACTTATACCTCTTTTAAAGAGTAATTTTTTAGGAGAGTTTCAAACAGAACTAGAAAAGAAATTAGCTAGAGAAAGTATAGGTGTAACAGTTACAGGTAAATATACATATCAACCTGACAGTGACCATATAACAAACATAGAATAGATTACATCTATATATGAAGCACTTGATTATGCTTTAACTCTAGCTAAATCTTATCAAGATAAAAAGATAGAAAAATAGATAGAAACTATTAAAGCTAATATAAATTAGTTAACTAGCACTGTTACTAATTAGGGGGAGGAGTTATCTAATTTATAGGAATTAGTTAATACTATTAATACATAGGTAGGGGCCTTAAATAGTCAACTAGCTAATTTAAATGTAGATGATAAAATAGAAGCATGGATTAGAACACATTCGGGTTCAGTGGCTTTAAATGAGGAATCTAAATTAGATTTTGCTATATCTCAAGCTGAAGGTAATGCTATTAAATCTAATGCAGATGGTCTCTATGTTGAAAGCTCTTCTGCAGCTATATATAAATCAGAATTATAGGATAATATTAAAATGAATATTTCTGTGGGAGGACTCAAATAGGGAACTAAAGTATCTGACTTAAAAGGTAAAGCATTCTCTACCATATTAGATAAACTATTATTCCCGGTATTAGTTAGAGAATTAGTTCAACCTTATGTGGTATCTAATGTATCTAGTTAGCTAGTAGAAGTAAGTAGCCCTATCATTCCTGCAAGTACAACTTTTATTAAAGGGGATGCTGGAGAAATAACTTCTAAAACAGATTCTATAACTCACAATGATTAGGCTTACACAGAATCCACATATACAGAGTTGGGAGATTATATTTATAAAGTAATAATTGATTATTCTGCCGGAGAATATTTAATTGATGATAGAGGATAGACTACTGATAAAAGAATTGAAGCAGGTTCTATAAATAAAACAGTGGCTACTATTTCTGCAACATATCCCTGGTATTATAATACTCATAAAGGCACTTTAGTTAAGTATGGTACTCAATCTAATATAATGGAAATTAATTTATCAGGCAAAGCTGTTATTAAAATACCGGGCGCTAATTCAACTTTAGATAGCTTAAAAGTAAATGGTGGTTTAGGATTCTTAGAGATTGATATGTCTGGATGGACTAAATCTATTGAACAGATAAACGATTATACATATTAGGTATGGACTAAGAATGATTCTTATGCTTCTGAACTACCTCATCAAATTCAATTCACATTAGCATGAAATATACAGGTGATTCGTTGTTGGGAGTTTCATTTTCAGTACAAACTCCTAAACCATTAGATTGTAGAACTGTAGTAAGTACTACTTAGGAATTATATACTATTCCTGTTGAAATAGCATATGAAGGTATGTCAGTTTCTAATCTTGAAGATGGTTATATTTATATGTTAGTGGACAAAACTAATATAACTAATTCTGACGGATGGGTGGCTTCTTATAAAGCTCTTTAGTTAGTTAGTTGCACAGAAGCCGAATATACAGAATGGAAGAAAAATACTACAGGACAAGGGACTGCAATAGATTCTGAAAAACCATATTTACATAATGACACTTATTATTATATTTATGAGAATAGTATTGAAAATAAGGATACATATTATGTAAATCAAGAATAGTACCAACGTGTTTGGAACCTAGCATCTTCTAAAGCTGATAACACTAGTTTCCTGGCTTTACAAAAGAAAGTGGAAAGTAATAATACTAATATTACTACCAACTACTTAACTAAAGAAGACGCTACAAATACTTATATAAATAAATCATTTTTAGAGGGTACTGCAGAAACTACTTTAAAAGAAGTAACAGATAAGTATCAAACAGCAGAAACATCTGATTCTAAATATTTAAAGCCTTCAAATTTTGGAGTAGATGATGTAAATACTTAGTTTTCATTTTTAAATACTACAGCTTTTGAAGAATACAAGTCTACTGTTACAGAATAGTTAGACACCAAAATAACTAAAAACTCTAGAGCTACGTTGGAAAGCTTAATGGTAAATACTATCTAGAATACTTCAGGTAATACCATGAGTATTAAAACTGACGGTATATTCTATGGCACAGAGAAGTTAGCTAAAGTTTCGGAAGTACCTAAGTGGATGTGTTTATCCCAAGAAGAATATAAATAGTTAGAGACAGATGGGGCTTTACAGGATGATACTTACTATTTAACATATGGCAAAAATGCAGATGATTCGGGATTTGTAACTGCAGACTTATTAGAAAGATAGATAAAGTCTATTATGTAGGGTGTAACTAATCTACAAGATTCAGCAACTTTAGCAGATTGTATTTCTAAAGTAAATGAAATAATAGATAAATTCAAAGTTTAATAATATTCTTATATTGTTGTCTTTTCCTATTATTTATTAAACTAAAACTTATTTATTATGTCAACAATTTGGAAAAATGGAAAATATTAGCCTTTAATTAGGTATGTCACTAATAAAGATTTTAAACTATTATCTAACCTTGTAAATATTATAAATGGGGATTCCAATACTAAAGGTTCCTTTAGAAAAACTATAAAAGACTTAATTGGAGGAGCCCCTGAAGCTTATGATACATTGAAGGAGATTGCAGATAAACTCAAGAATAATGATGATTTATACACAGCTATTAGTAATACTATTGCTACTAAGGCTACTACAGTTGCTCTTAATGAAGAAATCACAAGGGCTAAGGCAGCAGAAGCGTCTATTACATCAGATGTTAATGCTAAGCTTTCAAAAAAGGCTAACTCTACTGCCCTTAATGATTATGTTCTTACAACAGTACTTAATGAGCAGGTTAACACACTAAATGCTGCTATTGATGCAAAGTAGCCTAAAGGTAATTATCTTACAGAGCACCAGTCTCTCGAAGAGTATGCCAAGAAGAGTGAGATTGCTGAATAGATTGCTGCTAAGGCTGACGTTACAGCTCTCACAGCACTTGAAGCACGTATTGCAGCACTTGAAGCCAAGCATACTGAAACTAATACTTAGATAGAAGCTTAATAAAATTATATTAGATGTTAAATGATATATAGAAATGGTAAGTTAGTTTCTGAAATTAATAAAAATCTTTCAGAATTAATCGACACAATTGAATAGGTAGCACAGAGAAGTATAGGAGCTGTATATAAAGGTTCCTAGTTAGTATTTTTAACTGTGCTAAATGCTATAAAGAGCTGTTATGGTAGTGGTTCTTGGCTTTCAGATAAAAATTGGTTAGATAATGATTATTGGAAAAATAAATAAATAAAATGGCAATCTTTAAAGATTTAGAAAATAAAATTGAATCGCTTGAGACACCTTGGAATGAAAAAACCGGTCAATAGGTAGAAGATTTAATCTCTCGCCATCTTGTTAATTCTATGGATTTTGCTAATAGTACCCTTACATTAAGAGATTATAATGGGGAGGCAATTACTTCTACTAGAGTTACTGTAGAAACTCCATCCTACGATTAGGATGTATTGGTAGTTGCTGTTAGAATTAATGGTACTATTTATAAAACTGGTGAAGTAGTTATGTAGTGTAATTCTAAGAGTAAAGTAGAATTAGCAGTAGCTACAAGTCATACTTCTACTACCTAGTCTTTTGGTGTTTAGGATGCTGCCGGTGCCGTAAAAGTTAAGATACAATATGGGGTTAATAGTATGGAAACTACTGTTGCTCCTTATGCATTAAAAGATTTTACATTAGATTCCTCTGGTACAAGAATTGAACATCTTAATAAAGCAGATAGTGAATTAAGATGGGTAGACATTACAGAATTGTTTACTGATTCATAGGAGAGTAAAATTACTGCTACTCTTGTAGATTATCCACAAAAATCTAGCATTCTTAATGTATCTATTAAAAGCTAGAAGATAACTCTGTTGTATACAGGCAATATTATTTCTACCACTGCTCAGTTCACTCTTAGTGGAGGCTTATCTACAGAATATCATTTAGAGGGTTATCTAAATGCGAAACCTACAAATACTACTGACGGTGATCTGTCTTTTGGTGAGTTATAGTCCGGCTTAAATTTATTAACTGTTAAGGCAGTACATAAGACTCAAAACATTGCAACAAATTATATAAATGTTTGTGTAATTAATCCTTCAGGATTTAGTGGAGTTGCTGTAGCGGTAAATGGAATTACGGGTTCTATTAATAACCACGATACAGTAGAGTTGTATACACTTACTGTTTATAGTCCTACTAAAGAGTCAGTAACTATTAATACCTATCTAAATTCTGACTCATCAGATGATAGGTAGAACTTACTTGATACAGTAATAGTTAATGCTTAGAATTATACAGCGGATAATAAATACGAGGTTACTTATAAGAAATATATAGAAGTAAATAGTGATGATGCTAAATAGTATTTACAAGTAGAAGTAAATGGCTAGCTTTATTAGTTCCAATCAACTAATTCTAATAAGGTATTTATGTCTAATTATTAGACATTATCTATCTCTAAGGCAAATGCTAATTATTTGTATACTGCTAGTCCCCGACCTACAATTAACTTTGATTAGATAAATGGTAGAACTACTACTTTATTTAATGTAAGTCCAGATTATTGGACGGCTTCAGATGGTAAAATAATATATAGAGTAGAGTCTAATACTAATAAGGTATTTGAAACTCCTGTTAATTTATAGTTAAGTAATAACTTTACTCTTGAATTTGGTTTTAAATCCTATAATATAAGTAATGAGGAGTCTCCAGTAATTACATTTGGTCAAATGTTAATTAAACCAACTGTAGTATGTTGGAACACATCAGCAGAGTAGCTTTATAATGCTAGATTTGCACAATTCAAGGAAGATGCGGATACACATATTACTATTACAGTACAAAAGGGGTTTACTCTTAATTAGAATGATCCATATTATCCTAATTATTTCTTAGCATAGGATTCTTATAATACATTAAAAGCTAATTTGGACAGTGCCAAATTTAACTTAGTAAGAATCTATGTTAATGGAGTAATTAATAGAGAAATATCTATTGATGATGCCACTTTACTTGCACTGTAGCAGGAGGCTTAGTTACAAATAAATCCTAAGGGTTCTGATTTAGACTTATATTTATTAAGAGTTTATAATTCTACGGCACTTACTTTTGATTAGATTTAGCATAATTATATTTCCTTCTTAGCTACTAGAGAATAGAAAGATAAGTTCTACGATAGAAATAATATCCTAGGAACTAACGGTGCGATTTCATTTGCTAAAAGTTTTGGTAAATACAATACGTTAGTATATGTATTCCCTAAAGGGGGTAAGTTACCAAATAGAACCTGGCAAGCTGAAAATAATAAACCGGGAGATCAAGATAAAGCAGCTAAGAAAATTAGATGTACGTTATTTATTAACTATGCTGATTAGGCAATTAATAAAATATATGGTGGTAGAATAAATAATGGTCTTGTTAAGGGTTAGGGTTCTTCGGCTATGCGTTATTTAATTTGGAATACAACATTCTAGTTAAATAAGTTTAAAGACAATGAAATTAAGGTGAAGAGTGTGTTTACTCCTTACGAAGATTTAGATACTTCTACTAATAAATTTATAGCTAAACCTACTCATGAAAAGAAGGGTTATTATAATATGCCTCCTTACAGTGGTTAGTATGATTCTACTGAAAAAGATTTAAAGGTAACTAAACTTGTAGGTAAGGTCAATTTCGCTTCTTCTATGCAGTCTCATAAAGAGGGAGCTTGTAAACTTTATAATGATGCATATAAATCGGATTCTGATTAGACCGGGTTACTTATGGGAGGCCGTAAGGCAGTACATGAAGAAGCTTTCTTATACTTCTATTTAATTACTGATTTAGAGTCTGTGGCTAACTATGAATTAGCAGACTTACTTAAGAATCCTGATATTTAGTTTATGGGATTCCAGACATTTGGTTCAGCTAAAGGTGATAAGGCTACTTTCGGTTATGATGAGAATGCAACTCCTGAATATATCTTAATAGAAGGTGGTGAGAACTCTGATCCCCATGTTAACTTTAGAAGACCTTGGGCTGCTTTGCAACGTGCCGGATTAAATTCAGCAAGTTCTAGAACATTAACTAATTTCCCAACTGTTACAGTAGAAGAATAGCAATCACCTAATAGAGATTATACAAAGAATCTTTGGATTTCCGACGAATCTATTGTTTACTAGAATCGCGGTTCTTGGGATGTAGACTTTGGATTAAATGATGATGCCAATGATTTTGCAGAACCTGCTCGTAAATCATTAAATAAGTTTGGAGAGTTTGTAGACTTTGTTTACAAATATAACTTTAATTTAGTTAAGACAGGGGAGACGGATGTTACTAAATGGAATACATTAAATAGATATATAGCTACTAAGGCTATTCCGGCATTTACTGGTTCTAAAGAAGGCGATATTTATCGCTATGATGAGTTTGCAGGAAGTACAAGTGCTACTGGAGAGGCTGTTGGAGGCTGGGTAAGAGGAGGTACTATATATGATCCTACTACTGGTTGGTCAAGACTAAATATCTATGAAGATTTTGGAATGGATTCTAGCATTAATTAGCTTGATATAGCTATTGATGAACTCAAATCTTTATTTAAAAAGGGAATAACTAAATATATAGATATAAATGATGTAGCCATGCATTAGGCTGTAATTAGATTTTTATCAGGTACTGATAATAGGGCTAAAAACACTTACTTTTAGATATTTGGTAAAATCTATGAAAATAAAGCAGTGTCCGATGAAACCGATAACTGGTAGCCGTCAGACAGAGGTGATTATTTAATTAGATTATATGGTGATGACTTAGATACTGTTATTGCAACTGATAATAACGGTCTGTAGTCTAAACCTTATAATTTACTTGAACCATCTTATGTTTCAGAGACTGCCTCCCAATGGGGTGATAGTGGATTAAATGCCTTCTTCTATATGTTTGATTTGCAGTTTGAAGATATTATTAAAAATAAACTTCATACAGTAATTAATCAAGCATTTGGAACAGCTTCGGGAGAGAATACTAATTTCTATAAATATTTCTATAGTATTTAGGCAGACAAGTGTCCTGCTATTGCTTATAATCATACTGCTCAAATTTATTATGAGAATGCTCAAATAATTAAGAATGCAGGTGCTATTGAGTATTATGATAATAACTAGATCGAACCTATTGAGCAGAGTCATGGTTCATGTCTAGAAGGTGAGCAGCAGTTTATGGAAAAGAGAAGGAATTTCTTAGCTTCATATACTAAGTAGAGTACTACTCCCGATTATCCAACAGGTTCTTCTGCCGGAGGTAATAAGAGACCCTTGTAGTTAAGATTAGAATTTACTCCTTTTTAGGATTTTTATCCTACATATTACTATGATGGTACTAAGTATTTGATGCCTAATAATAATGCCGATTATAGACCGGATATAATTAAATATTTAGTTAAAGCAGATTAGAATTATGTAGTTAATCTAAAGGAAACAGGTCCAGCTATTAATGAGGGTTTAATTTCTACAGTATTATACAAGAAACTTAATATAACTGGTCTAGTTAACTACAGTATTAAACCTAAAGATTCATATACTAGATTAACTAACTTTACTATTGATAATAATAACTTAAAAGTATATAAAGACTTCTTTGGAACTGATTATCCTAAATATAGATTGGATGAATTTGCAATGAGAGGTCCGGTATTAGAGAGTTTAACTCTTAATAATATGACCACACTTGAAACTCTTAATCTTACAGACTTTAATAAGTTAAAAGAGATTAATCTGAGTGGGACTACATTCAAGAGAGTTATATTACCAAGTAAAGCAGAAACTGTAATTCTTCCTGAGACTATCGAGACATTAGAATTATATAATCCAGTTAAGGAACTCAGATTAGAAGGAATTAGTAATTTAAAGACAGTAGATTTATCTAATGTTGGACAATTTGATGTGAATTCTTTCTTAGAATAGTTGGTTGATTGTAACAGTCTTGAATCTGTTTCTTTACGTAACTTAACTATTAATGTAACTGAGCAAACCCTCTCTAAGTTACTCTCTGTTAAAAACAATATTACTGGAACAATTAATATTGTAGATAGTACAGGTGATTTGGTAGAAATTAGTTATGACACTAAGAAGAGCTTGGTAGAATAGTTTGGAGATATTGATAATGCAACTAATAATCCAAAAGTTAATTATAAAGCTTCTAGTTCAGCTTTCTCTGCTACTTGTGATTCTGAAATAACTATATTTGGATTGGGTGATAAGGGAACTGGTAAATTTAATTTATAGATTAATAGTAACTAGGTAAAAATAGTAAGTGACCCAACTCCTAGATTACATATTGATTATTAGTTAGCTAGTTCTACTTATGATTAGTACTTAAAGGTAGACTCAAAGACAGGTAATATTACTTTAATTAAAGAAAGTACTACTGTATAGCCGGTAATTAATATCTTAGTATATAAAATTGGAAGTTCTACTCCTACTAAACTTACATGTAAAGTTAAAATCTAGTGGACAGCCCCTCAAATTGGAGACTTTGTTTACTATGATGGTTCATACTCTAATAACTATAATGCTAATAAAACTTGTGTGGGTATGGTATATGCTGTAGAGAATACTAATGATACTAGTGGAACAGCTTATGTTATAGGTAAGGAGAATATGACTGAGAATACTTCATTCTACCTAGGATTTAGTCCAGAGGGTATTAGTGGTAGCGAAGATTTAGTTCTTAAAGAATTATATGCTATAGGTGATTGGCTTAAAAATTAGAGATTAATAGCTAATATTACCAGTTCTGATGCTAGTGACTATATAGCTATGTCTGGTGTATCCACTGATAAACCAGTGGATTAGATTACATATAAATCTTATACTGACTTTACTACAAATGGATTTACTGGTAAAGAAGATACTGCTATTTATGTAAATACAGTGAATACCACTGTTCTTAATAAATTATATTCTAGTTTTTAGAATTAGGTTAAGAGTTACATTGCTTATGATAGTATTACCCAAACTTATAGTATAAAAAGTATGGATAAGTTAATATCTTTGTGTAAGGGATTAAAAATTACTAATGTAACTTCTGATGAGTTATCTAGTTGTGTAATTTATCCTTATTATTATGCTGCTACTTTGTATCAGCCTACATTAAAGTCTACTGAAAGTACTATTTATAACTAGTTTGCTTAGGGTAATTGGTATATTCCATCTGCTAAATAGTTAGCAAGAATTATGTATTATAGAGGTTATAGTGCTAAAGGTACTAACTTTATTGATAGTACGTCTGTTTCGGAAACTATTACTAAACAAAGTTCCGGTACTGAGGCTAAGAATAAAGCAATATTCTCTAATGCTAAATCAGTTATGGGAACTAACTTCCCTTCTGTGTGGTCTAACATAGCTAATAATTAGAATACAACTACTACTATAAATAATTCCTCTAATTACAATAGTTATTCCTATTAGAATATGTGTACAGATTATAGTTGTACCGCACATAGATATGAGTGGATTCCAGGTAGAACCTTTAGCAATAATGCATATGATGCTAATATGTAGTAGTATATAGCGGCTTGGAGGGTGACTAAACATTAGGGAGTTCCATTTACACAATTTACTTATAATAAAAGCACTTAGAATGATTGATAAGAATTTATCTTTAAATAATATGTTAGAGAGGGGAGACCTATTGGCTCTTCCTCTCTCTAAATGGAAAGAATTATTAATAGAAAAAGATGGAGCTTGTTTTGACTTTTAGTTAAAGGATATTTTACAAGCTAAATTAACATCTTATGATAAATCTATTGATGTAAATTCTTTCTATTATAAAGAAGATAAGAAGTGGTTGAATAAAGATACTAGAATTGGATTATAGAATTTAATTAATTGTGGGGCTTAGACTGTAACTATTTAGTTAGGTTCTGAATTATTAGATATTTCTGCTGACAAATTAAAAGAATTCTTAAATAAGTTAGAAGTTTATGCGGGGGAATGCTTCTCTACAACAGCTAAACATAGAATAGCTATTAACTAGTTAAAATCTACAGAAGAATTACTTAATTATGATTTTACAGCAAATTATCCTAAGAAAATAAGATTACAATGAATGATATAAAGATTGGACTGGGAGATAATTCCTCCTGGTCCATTTTTGTTCCACCACAACCTGAAAAACCCCCTTCTATTCCTATTGAAATTCCAGATAAAGTGGAATTTAAAAAGACAACTATAGATAGTGGATTTAGTTGTGATGATAAATTAACTACAAATTGTCCTAAACCATAGTTACATACTCATCTTTGTAAAGAAAATTATTTAGGAGAATTTAAAGAAGAATCTGAGAAAGCATTAGCTAGGGATAATTTAGGAGTTTATAGTAAAGATGAGATAAGTAAAGTTTTAGAAGATGCAGTTGCAAATCTAGACACATCTATTTTTATTACTAAAAAAGAAGTATATAATTTAGTTGAGAATTTAGATTTTGTTAACTCTACTATTAAAGCAAACATAGATTATGAAATTCCTGAACAATTATTTAGTTTATGACAGAAATTAGAAGACTATTTCAACAAGGTAAAGAATTTGTTCCTATTTCTTTAGCAGAAGCAGTTGTAGTTAATACTAATAATCTTCCAGGATTTAGTTCCTTAAAGATAACGACACTTGATCGAGTCTTATACAGCTTAACAGGGGTAGTTGGTACTAATTCTATAAATATTAAAAATTTATAGGATACTAAATAGGATAAATTAACAGCTGGTAACGGTATAGTTATTAAAGATGGAGTAATTAGTACAACTGCTAATATCGGAGACATTTATAAAATTGTTTCAGTATTACCACATGCATCTGCAGAATTAACTAATACTCTATATTTAGTTCCAACTACTTCAGATAATACTGAAGATGAAACAAATATATTTGTAGAATGGCTATGTGTTAAAGTAGGGGAAACTTATAAGTGGGAAAAATTAGGAGAGTCTAAAACTACTATTGATTTATCAGATTACATAACTAGTATTCCAGTAACTAATAGTAGTGGCACTATAATTAAGGTCAACTACGAAATTCCTAAAGATTTATATGATAACTTAACGGATGGAAGTAATGTCACAACAAATTGAGCAACTTAAACACGGTACAACTCTTATATTTCCAAGAACTTCACAAGAAGCGGTATTAGTTATTTATAAAAATAAGGTATAGACTTTGGGAGACTATATAAATAGAACTGTAATAACTCCAAATGAAAGTCCTTAGAATATAAAAATTTAGTATAATAAATAGGGAGAAATAATTAATACGAAACCTGTTGAAAAATTAAATATATTTATAAATGGAAAGCAATATATTGGATATGATGGGAATACAGAAGATAATCTAAATTTTGGAGATGATTTCATTAGCGAAAATAATAATATTAAATTAACTTGGGGAAATGGCATTACTTAATTTCGCATCAAATTATCAAGACGTAGTTAAATATAAAAATTTAACAGCAAATTCTCCTAGCCTTAGTGGCTCTAATGAGAATGATTATGTTAAATTAGTATTTACAAAAGATGGACATATTATTACACATGGTGTTGACTATATTCCATCAGTATGGGATATCAGTAAACTACCGGTTGATAGTACAAAAATAGATAACAAGCATTTGTGGGATTCAGCAACTATTAACTAGAAAATTAATGATAGTTATGTGATTAACTCTGCAATGCGATTTAAGGGTACTATTGGATTAAATCCTACTTATAATGGTACCTCAGATACAAAGAAATACTTAGTTAATGATGTAAAATCAGATATACCTGCAGCATAGGTAGGTGATACTTATAGGGTTACTTCAAAGGGTAATTATGAAGGATTTACTTGTGAAGCAGGTGACTTATTAATGTGTATTACTGCTAGTGGTACTAATAAAGCTGCAGGATGGACGGTAGCGTAGACAAACATCAATGGTACTGTTGACTTTGTAATTAACGGTAGGGTACATAAAATATATTCTAATGATACCTCTGGTTTGACTATGTTCGCCCCAGTAAGTGCTGGCACTCTTGGAAATATTTTGGTTTCAGGTGGAACAGGTAGTGCGCCTACTTGGGCAAATCCTGCTAATTTAACTGTAGGAACAGCTAATAAAGTATCTAATTCTTTATCTAATGGGGCAGGTATTGTAACATTTTCTTACGATGGTTCAAGCGCTAAAAAAATCGCCCTTGCTCCAGCGACTGCTACCACTATTGGCGGTGTTATTGTAGATGCAGCAGGAGATAAAGCTACTATATCAGTCGATTCAAATGGTAAAATATCTTTAACTGCAACTAACGTTAGAAATGCATTAGGATATGATCCAGTAGGAGTAAATAATTGGCGTCCAGTATATGTGGATGGAGAGGTATTTCAAGGAAGTGCTACTAATACAGGAAATCTTAGTATTAAACATGGTTTAGGTATTATTATAACTAAAGATTCTCAAACTCATGACATTACCTTTAGTACCAATACTAATTATGTAACTAATGACAAGAATTATAAAGTAGAAGCAGATCCTTCTACAGGAGGTTTATATGTAAATGTGCCATGGTCTAATACCACTTAGGGAGTAGTAAGTGGCACTTCAGACGGTCTGGCACCTAGGGTAGTTAATACTAATACAACATTAATTAATAATGCTTTCTATTTACTAGCTTCTTCGAATGGCACTAATACTCCTAGTTGGTACAAATTACCTGCCACTGCATTTGCTAATACCTGGAGAGATATAAAGATAAAGGGAACTAGTATCGGTAGTAATGCTTTAAATTTACTCGAAGGCAGCCACATAACTTTATCTAATTCTAATGGTACTGTTACAATCAGTTCTGCTTGGAGAGATATTTAGATAGGTCAAAATTCTATAGGTACACGAGCATTAAAGATAGATGCTTCAAGTGATATTTATGTATCTGAATCAAAAACAGATACAGTAGAAACAATAAGCTTTGGAATTTCTTGGTATAATTTAGATACAGATGAATATGAACATGTTTAATAAATAATGAAAATATCATTTAACCCCTCGAATTCTAATAAGAACATTCTTGATCTTATTAAAAATAATAAAGATATAATATTCGACCTCAAGGGGTATAGTATATTTGCACGAGGGGTTGAATTTAAAGGCACAGATACTAATACTTGGAGAGATATAAAAATAAATAATGTAAGTATAGGTTCTCATACTTTAGACTTACGAAATGGTAGTAATACTACATTAACTAATACTAATGGTGTAGTAACTATCAATTCTACTTGGAGACCTGTAGTGGATAACTTAACTAGTGATTCCACTACTAGTTCTCTTTCTGCTAAACAAGGTAAAGTTTTAAAAGCTTTAATTGATGGCAAGTCTAATTCAGATCATAATCA
>OHIM01000206.1_pt1 | contig 37929 bp, 30 predicted proteins | sample 1568271 | NCBI WGS metagenome assembly OHIM01 (sample SAMEA3879580, study PRJEB24766) | human gut metagenome | biome: human-associated habitat; feature: feces | place: USA | collected 1985/1987
ACTACTTGTTTGTTTATCTATAATCGTTTCAAAGAACTCTTCTTTATGTGCTTTCGTTTGAAAAGCGGGGTGCAAAGGTAAGAGATTTATTTTTAACCACCAAATGTTTTCGAAAGTTTTTTTTGAACTTTTTTTTCAGGCGGCTGGTTGCATGCTCCAAAAGGTCTTATCCCTTCTCGCTCCCTTAGCCCGGCTAAGGTAAGATATCGGGTGCAGAATCCTTTATAAGGAAGAAACTCTCCTACGCTTGTCTCACCAAGTCAGTCACACACTGTTTCAGTGCCGCATCTCTCTCGATTGCGGGTGCAAAGGTAGGCGGTTTCAACCTAACTGCCAAACATATCATCTGATTTTTCTTACACTTTTTTGAAACTTGTTTGTAACATGCTGATTTACAACAGGACATCACAAGTACTTTTTGAAAACAACAGAACAGGAAGAAAATCGAACACACATAATTATATTGCGGGCGCGCATGTATGCGCACGTAAAAGAGTAGACAAGAAGGTTCCTAACAGCACTAGGCAGACTTAGCGCCTCTACCTGTTTCTCGCCAGCCTTGTTTTTAAACTACCAAATAAATAGAAGCTACATTTTACGTACAGAAAGCAACTAATCGTCTATATCACAACTGCTTAACATTTAAAATAACGTACGCATGAGGCTACACGTACGTATGTGTAGCCTCATGCGTATATATGTGTAGCCCGATGGCACCGTATGTATAGTCCGATACGTACGTATGTATAATCAGATGCGTACGTACACATTTTAAATCACGATGCATGTTGCAGAAAGACCTTGATATTTTAAAAAAACATCAAAGTCTTTTTCAAAAACATCAAAGTCTTTTTAGAAAAGCTCGGCATGTTTTTTATGTAAGAGCAGATTACACCTCTCCCCACCAAGTCGGTCATTACTTCTTTCCCGTTCATCCTTACATTTTTATCAAAACATGCGGATAATCAGCCGGTTAATAATGAAAGGACCTCCCCTCATCCTCCCTTCAGCCGTGCTTCCCAAGTCCCTTCACAATCTGCCTTCAGCCTTTGTCTGTCGGAAGAAGTTTTACGAATGAAAGGAGACTGAAAGAGTGAGAACAAGACATCCATTCATTAGCGGAGCCTCATCAACAGGGCGTTTTAACGAATAATGAAAGGAGAAAGGAAGGTACGAAACGAAGCAATCCGCATAAGAATTGAAGCAGTGCCAAGAGTGGTTAGCAATAACACACTGTCTGAAGATAAGAGTTTTATTGAAATGGGAGTGTATCAAAACTAAACCGACCTATCCAATCTCAGCTGTAGGGGCAGGGGTTGCCTGCCCGAAAACACAAAGTAAACTGTTTTCGGACGAGCAAACCTCGTCCCTACAAACTAAACGACAGCATTATCCACGTTTTGACACACTCCCAAAGAAAATATCAAAAGGCAATTACCCAGCCATACAACTTACCAGTCTAACTGCGACTAACCTGCAATCCTTTGTCAGACAATGTCATATCAACAAAACGAGCACAACTGTTAGGCGGATTTTGAGTCAATATTGCTCTGATTTTAACGGCAGCTTCGGGGTCTTTGGCTACCATATAAAGATAACCTCCTCCACCTGCTCCAGGCAACTTATAACCTAAACAGTAATCATCAATCTGACGAATGATAGCCTCAACCGACGCAGGATTAGTTCCCGAATCAAGAGCCTGATTCTGCTTCCAGCTTTTACCCACCAAACGCCCCATTTCATCGAAGTTTCCACGTTGGATAGCTTCATATAAATCAAATGCATGACTCTTCATGCTTCCCAACAGTGCAAGATGTCCTGTAGAGTTAAGGAACATACTACGTACAATCTCAGCCAAAATTCCCTTAGCAGTGCGAGTGATACCAGTATAATACAACAGATGACACTTCTGATATTCACTACCCGTAAACAAATAATCAGGCAACCAACGAACCAACGGACTTTGCTCCATACCGGCATGAGTTTGAAGAAGCTTAACACCACGAAGGACACCTCCATATTGGTCTTGCCAACCACCTCCCGTAGTAAGCAATTGTTCCAAAATCAGAGTACGGTTGCATATTTCATTCTTATCCCACTTCAAGCCACAGAAATCGGATACCGCGCCAAGCACCGTAGAAGCTAAAATAGAACTAGTACCCAAACCGGAACCTGCAGGAATAGCCGACAATAACGTGATTTCAATACCTGAGCCAAACGCCTTGAGCTGCTCCTCCAATGTAACATAAACATCTGCCGAGAATTCCGGCTGGAAACCGGCCAGCACCAAAGCCGCTTTAGGAATAGAAAAAGGAGAACCAACTTGCATAAAGTCACTCAGTTCTTCATAGGTAGTAACAGTTTCTATTGCTCCCAAGTCTATAGAACGTAAAATAATCTTATATTCTTTACAAGGCTTTACATAAACCTGCAAAGGAGGCTGTCCATTCAGTTCAATAGCAATATTCACTACATTTCCGCCTTCATTCAAACAATAAGGAGGAGTATCTGTCCATCCGCCTGCCAAATCAATACGAACCGGACTCCTTCCCCATACTATCTGATCGGAATAAACCGATAAATGAGGCTGCTGTTTTTTTGCCAATGCAGCTGCCGTCAAACCTTCACGCATCAACCCAAAGGCCCTTCTTTCATACTCCGTATAGGTTTTACCACTGAACTGCTGCACCCTGGCCCGAAACATATTGTCGCTTATCCGGGTCATCAATGGCGCAGAAAGCGGCAATGCATCCGGCAATTCCAAATGATGAATGGCAAATTCATGAGCAGCATCATCCAAATTCAACTGATAAAAAACACTACGTTCATAATTACGAGCCAACACAGGCCAGTTCATAACCCGAAAGGAATCACGCTGGGCAGCCAAACGACGAAGATTGGCATAAGCGGAAATCTCATCGGCCGACAACCGGCGAGAACGTTTCCATATTTCCTTACCTTCCTGAAGTTCGGGTTCGGAAATCATCCAACGCATTACCAGCCCCAGCTCTTCTATTGTAGAGCAAACAGGAAACAAACGGGCAGCCTGCAAATCGTGAGCACCGTCTATCTCTTCAACTGCTACTTTGCGACAAGAAAGCCATTCACGCACCGAAATTCCCTGATAAATAGTCCTTTCCTCTGTCAATGCTCCTTTAAAGGTATCATTAAATCCATAGGGGCGAGCTACGTACTCAGCCTCTCCCAAAGGCACCACATCAATACATACCCCCGACGGCACATTGAGTTTCCAGTCATTAGTCGGAACCCCTGTTATTATTGTCTGTCGATGGATGTTCCACTCCTTGCCCACACAGCTGTTTTCTATCCAGATTTCAGAATTGTCAGCAGTAAGACGATATGCGACATCAGCATTCTGCACAAACATAGCCGGATGAGGTTTCACCTTACGATGCATGATTTCACGCTGGTCGTTCACCAAATTCTGAACAGCCAACGTGGAAGAGATTAATTCCCTGCTTGTTCCATAATGATAAAACTCACCTCCGGGCAACGGCAGGATAGCCACACTCAACCCATTCAATTCTTCATCTGCAATACGCGGATGTTCACCCAAGGTCAGTCCGAACTCGGAATACATATCGTAATATGAGAGTTCACCTCCTTTTTTAGAACGTTTTATCAACAAATCAACAGCCCGATCACTCAGCAACCAAATACCGATATCCATCAGGAACAAGTGAGTTTGCATCAGTTTTCCCAACTCCTCGACCGAAGGTTTCTGAAGCATAAAGTCCAATTTATCGGGATTGCTACGCGAAGAAACAAACACCCCGTGATTCTTTGCCAAATTGGGGTCCACCCAAAGCCCATAGCACACAACATCAACATCAGGAATATCCTGAAGAGGTTGACCCGCACGTATATACACATCTCCGCTGGCTATCAATGTGCGCAGAGAAGCCGGAGCCTTCTCCATTATTTGTTCATATAAAGGAAGCTGAAGTGAGAGCAGATTTTGTTCCAAGCGCTGCCCCCTCGCCCATCTAAAGACAGGAATAGGCGTTAATATTTTACCTGACGGAGCATATCCGGGCAAACGCCGACTCTGTCCGCCGGCATGCAACAATATTCTTTTTTCTTCCCTCAGCCATTCCAAAAAGTCTTTATCGGGCGCAATATGTTGTTTGCATGCCTCAAGCAGCCAAGCCGTTCCTCCTCCCGACCCCAATTTACTACCAATAGGATCGGAAGTACAAAACCATTCATCACGATCAGCCTTTTCTATATCATAAAAAAATTCCACCAAATTAGGAGGAAGCGATAAAAGTTTTTTCATAATGCATCTTTGTATTTATAATACGCAAAGATGCTGATTTTCCCCTAACGAGCCAAGCAGAATAAGAAAAATTTAGTCGTTAAAAGCAAATACACGCTCATCCAAAGGCATCACTTCTTTCGATCCGGGCCGGGTCACAGGAACTCCGAAAGGCATCTGTGCTATTAACTTCCAATGCAAAGGCAAATTCCATGCTGCACGCACTTCATCATCTACCAACGGATTATAATGTTGCAGAGAAGCTCCCATTCCGGCATCCTCTAACATAGTCCAAATGACAAATTGATGCATAGCATCGGCCTGCTCCGCCCAAACAGGGAAATTATCTTTATAAGTGGGAAACTGTTCCTGCAAAGCATGAACAGCAGACATATCCTCAAAATATAGAATCGTTCCATATCCACAAGAAAAACTACCATCTATTTTCTGTTCCGTTTTAGCAAAAGCTTCCGCAGAAATCCGCTTACGCAAAGTATTTTTTACGATATTCCACAACTTTTGATGAGCTTCACCTGTTAATAAAACAACACGTGTGGTTTGTGAATTGAATGCTGAAGGGACATATTCGACAGCAAAACGAATCAAATCCAACAATTCTTTTTCAGACAACGTGGATTTATTGTCTATCTGATAAAAAGTACGGCGGCTCTTTATAGCATCCTTGAATTTCTTTGTCATATTTAGCATATTTATTATGAGTTATTTTACCTATATAAACAAGCATACAGCAAAAGAAGTTCACTTTCTTTGCTTTTTTCAATACAATCAACTATTTTTGTTAGCTAATTATTAACATTATAAACAACACATTCAATGAAAGATTTTCTTAAATTTACATTGGCTAGTTTGATAGGCGTCATTTTAGCAGGTATAGTGCTCACCATACTGGGCCTTATCACAGTAGTAGGCATGGTAGCCTCATCAGACTCTGAAACCATAGTAAAAGACAACTCGGTCTTCGTTCTTGACTTGAAAGGCAACTTATCAGAACGTGTACAGGAAAACCCATTTCAACAGATAATGGGAGACGGCAATGGTTCTTATGGACTAAATGACATTTTATCCTCCATCAAAAAAGCCAAAGAAAACGACAAGATTAAAGGCATCTATATCCAACCATCTTATCTGGCTACTTCTTTTGCATCATTGGAAGAAATACGCAACGCACTTCAAGACTTCAAGGAAAGCGGTAAATTTATCGTAGCATACGCAGACCAATATACACAAGGTATGTATTATCTGGCAAGTGTTGCAGATAAGGTAATCATCAATCCTCAAGGAAACATTTCATGGCACGGGCTGGCATCCCAACCTGTCTTCTTTAAAGATTTACTGGACAAACTGGGCATTGATGTACAGGTTTTCAAGGTAGGCACTTATAAATCGGCTGTAGAACCATTTATCGCTACCGAAATGAGCCCCGCCAACCGTGAGCAAGTCACCGTATTCTTAAACTCTATATGGAATCAATTATTAGATGATGTTTCAGTGTCACGCAACATTTCTAAAGACTCACTTAATGCTTATGCAGACCAATGCATGGATCTCTGTCAGGCAGAAGAATATATCAAATGCGGACTGGCCGACTCAGTGTTATATAAAGACGAAATGATCGCTTATTTGAAACAACTGACCGGACGGAAAGAAGACCAAAGCTTAAACAGCCTTTTCCTTGAAGATATGATAAATGTAAAAAAGAATGTCCCCAAGGATAAAAGTGGAAACGTTGTTGCCGTATATTATGCATCAGGAGAGATTTTAGATGCTGCTTCCTCCAATTCTACCGAAGAAGTCATTGACGGTCAGAAGATGACACGGGACTTACGCAGGTTGCGCGATGACAATAATGTAAAAGCAGTTGTTCTGCGCGTAAACTCTCCGGGTGGAAGTGCTTATGCTTCCGAACAGATATGGCGCGAAGTAGTACGCCTGAAAGAAAAGAAACCGGTTATCGTCTCTATGGGGGATTATGCAGCATCAGGCGGTTATTACATCTCTTGCGCCGCAGATTCTATCTTTGCAGACCCGACAACTCTAACCGGCTCCATCGGTATCTTCGGAATGATTCCTTCGGGAGAGAAGTTATTCAAAGACAAACTAGGGCTGGATTTCGATGTAGTAAAAACTAATAAAATGGCCGATATGGGAGCCGGTTTCGGTCCACTCGCAACGCGTCCGTTCAACAACGCCGAACAGGAAGCACTTCAAAATTATATCAACAACGGGTATAAGTTATTCGTAAACCGTTGTGCCGAAGGAAGAAATATGTCAGCAGCAGATATTGAAAAAATAGCTGAAGGACGAGTGTGGACGGGCGAAATGGCCGTCGGCTTGGGGTTAGTAGATAAATTGGGAGGCATAGATGACGCATTAGCAGCAGCCGCAAAACGAGCAAACGTAGAGAACTACACTATTATCAGTTATCCTGAAAAAGAAAGTCTCTTCATGAATCTACTGAACAGCCAGCGCAAGCACTATGTCAACAGTCAGATGAAAGAATATATGGGCAGTTTCTACAGCTATTTCGAAATATTACAAAACCTGAAAGAAATCAATCCTGTACAGGCACGTATGCCATTCGAATTGAATATTAAATAACTTTTAATGGAGAATAACTTTATCAAAATACATAAGTGGCTATACCCGGTTTCGTGGCTTTACGGAGCCGGCGTATGGATACGTAACAGACTATTTGATTGGGGAATATACAAAGAAAAGAGCTTTGATATTCCGGTAATCTCGGTAGGCAACATTACCGTAGGAGGTACCGGAAAGACGCCTCATACCGAATATCTGATAAAGTTATTGAAACCCAATTATAAAGTGGCAGTCCTAAGCCGGGGGTATAAACGAAAATCAAAAGGCTTCGTATTGGCCCAACCGAATACTCCCGTAAATATCATAGGTGATGAGCCATTTCAAATGAAACAGAAATTTCCCGATATCTATATGGCAGTAGACCGTGACCGTTGTCACGGTATCGAGGAGCTATGCAACGGATATACCGCCCCCGGAACCGAAGTCGTAATATTGGATGATGCTTTTCAGCATCGCTATGTGAAACCGGGAATGAATATTCTTCTAGTGGACTATCACCGACCTATCTGCGAAGATGCTTTATTACCGGCAGGACGAATGCGCGAACCCGAAAAAGGCAAGAACCGTGCTCATATCGTGATAATAACCAAATGTCCCAAGGATATAACTCCTATGGATGTGCGGGTGTTGCGTAAACAGATGGGATTATATCCTTATCAACAACTTTACTTCACAACCCTGAATTATGGCAAATTATACCCTATCACCCGACAGGGAAAAGAGTATCCAATCGCCAACATTCATAAAGATGCACATATATTGCTCGTTACCGGAATTGCATCCCCGGCTAAGTTAATCCATGACTTAAGCCCTTATAACGAACATATCAATCCATTGACATTTAGTGACCACCATGACTTCACACCCCAAGACATGGAAATCATAAAAAGCCGTTTCAGACAACTGCCGGAAGGCAAACGAATGATTATCACCACAGAAAAGGATGCGGTGAGACTGTCATCCCATCCATTGCTGGACGAAAGCATCAAACCATTTATCTATGTACTCCCGATAGAGGTGAGCTTTTTACATGACCAACAAGAATTATTCAACTTAAATATAACCGAATATGTTAGAAAAAATCCAAGAAACCGCAGCCTTTCTGAAAGAAAAGATGCATACTAATCCCGAGACAGCAATTATTTTGGGCACAGGTCTAGGAAGTTTGGTACACGAAATTACCGATAAATATGAAATAAGTTATAAAGACATTCCTAATTTTCCCGTATCAACAGTAGAAGGTCACAGTGGCAAACTAATCTTTGGCAAATTGGGAGACAAAGACATCATGGCCATGCAGGGACGTTTCCATTTCTATGAAGGATATTCAATGAAAGAAGTTACTTTCCCGGTACGTGTAATGCGCGAATTAGGTATCAAAACACTATTTGTATCCAACGCTGCCGGCGGAACTAATCCTGCTTTTGAAATCGGTGACCTAATGATTATCAGAGATCATATCAACTTCTTCCCCGAACATCCGTTGCACGGAAAGAATATCGAATATGGTCCCCGTTTCCCGGACATGAGCGAAGCCTACTCTAAAGAGCTTATCAACAAAGCATTGGAAATAGCCAAAGAAAAGGGCATCAAAGTGCAGCAAGGTGTATATATCGGTACACAAGGACCGACTTTTGAAACTCCGGCAGAATATAAAATGTTCCATATCCTGGGAGCTGATGCTGTGGGCATGTCTACTGTCCCCGAAGTTATTGTTGCAAATCATTGCGGCATTAAAGTGTTTGGAGTTTCAGTTATCACCGACCTCGGCGTGGAAGGCAAGATAGTGGAGGTTTCCCACGAAGAAGTCCAAAAGGCGGCAGATGAAGCACAGCCACGGATGACAACCATTATGCGCGAACTCATTAACAGAGCTTAAAAAAAGAATATGCAAGAAACAAATAGAACAGAAATTGCAACCTTGGGGGAGTTCGGCCTCATCAAACATCTGACTCAGAATATTGAACTAAAGAATCCCGAAACCAAATACGGTGTGGGAGACGATGCAGCCGTCCTCGAATTTAAGGACAAAGAAGTATTGGTTACTACCGATCTTCTGATGGAAGGAGTACACTTTGACCTGATTTATACACCATTAAAGCATCTTGGATATAAATCAGCCATTGTAAACTTCTCAGACATTTATGCCATGAATGGAACTCCCAAGCAGATAACAGTATCGCTAGCTGTATCCAAACGCTTCTGCATAGAAGATTTAGAGCAGTTCTATGATGGTTTGAAGCTGGCCTGCCAACTACACAATGTAGATATTGTGGGAGGAGATACCACATCATCAGTCACAGGATTGGCAATCAGTATCACCTGCATTGGCGAGGCTGACAAAGACAAAGTGGTTTACCGCAATGGAGCGCATGACACAGATTTGATTTGCGTCAGTGGTGATTTAGGGGCCGCCTATATGGGTCTGCAATTGCTGGAACGCGAAAAAGCGGTGTTCCAGGACCAAAAAGAAGCCAATCCCGATTTCTCCGGCAAGGAGTACATATTAGAGCGCCAACTTAAACCGGAGGCGCGTAAAGATATCATTGAAGAACTTGCCCAAGCAGGAGTAAAACCGACTGCCATGATGGATATTTCGGACGGACTTTCTTCCGAGCTGTTGCATATTTGCTCACAAAGCGATACCGGCTGCCGCGTTTATGAGGAGCGTATTCCCATTGACTATCAGACGGCTGTAATGGCAGAAGAACTCAATATGAATGTCACTACCTGTGCATTAAATGGTGGCGAAGATTATGAACTCCTCTTCACTGTTCCCTTGACTGATCACGAAAAGGTTTCGACCATGAAAGGCGTAAAAGTCATTGGGCACATCACCAAACCGGAGTTGGGTTGCGCCCTCGTCACTCGCGACGGACAAGAATTTGAGTTAAAAGCACAAGGTTGGAATCCATTAAAAGAAAAATAATTCCTACTACAAAATGCTGATAATAAGCATTTTATTTATTATCAGCATTTTTTCTTTATATAATATTTGCAAGATTAGAAAACTTTATCTATCTTTGCAACCGCAAACAAGAAACAATGGTGCCATAGCTCAGTTGGTAGAGCAAAGGACTGAAAATCCTTGTGTCCCCGGTTCGATTCCTGGTGGCACCACCTGCAAAACTCCGAAATGCTTTAGTATCAAGCGTTTCGGAGTTTTTCGTTTTAGCGGATTGCGCTGAGTTACCTATAAAGTTTCCTATAAAATAATCATCTGAAGCTGTTTAAATCGACTTAAATCGCCTTGATTAAATACCATTAAAGACTTCCTTTTAATCTTCAAACCGATTAAAGCGCCAATAAAAAAGGCCAGCCACTCACACCCTTCTTATTCGTAGTACATTCTTTTCCCTCTCGTTCCAAAAGCATCATAGAAGCGCAATCCCGTAAATTAGGCACACTACCTTGAACGTGCATCATAAACAGAGAAAACGCAAAAATCCCAATGACACGATGACACTTTGACCTTATTGACCTTTTTGACCTTTTGCCCTTTTCCAATGATACTCGTATTCACTTCCTCTGAACACACAAACCACCGACCGGAAGAATTCAGTTCATTATTCTAATAGAGTATGAACCATAGCTTCCTTTCATCATGATATTCCCATTCCATATCCAGACATTTCCTAATTGCTCCATTTCCTTTTCTTGTCTGCCACAGCTTCATTAGACCGGCTTACGATTTACGTTCAATACAGCACACACCAGTTCATCTGGCCGAAATCTAGTGTTCCATCTAACATAAAAGAACTTGAACCATTGTCTGCTGAAACAAATATAGGCAGAACTTTGAACGGATGACATCCGGTTTATCAAGCAGTCTTTTATCCGTTCATTTCACCGTAGGACCGAAGTCCCCAAAGAGCTAAGTTTACAGATTCAACATTCATTGATTCTCCCTCTTTCGCGAAGCGAAACAGCGAATTTATTCGCTCCGTTGCGCAGCAATCGGCAAGTTACCCTTGTGAGGACAAACTCGTTTTGTAATGACAAGGGTACAACTTGCTTGGCTCTGTCTGCAAAATAGGCTATCGCCTCCCCGTATAGCTGTCAACCACTTTTCGGGATTTTCCCAGATTGTCTACTTTTCAGACTTTACAGTAATCCGATGATTCAAAATTCATTTACCATAAACAGCAAGTATCATAGATTTCCGTTCCTTTGTACACAAAGCTTGTGTTTCCCATGTACCAAGAACTGCACGCAAAAAATCCTTATCTTGATAACCGTCAGCCTTCAGAACTCCGAACCCATATACATGACTATCCTAAGACTTACATAACTCGAACACAAAGTGCATGGCACTCTTGTATATTGAACGCTCGCCACGATTGACTGAGCATCCCAATACGCAAAGTTGCCACGACCATGAAATCAGCAAGCAAAGATACCAACAACAAGAGGGAAACAAGTATCTTAGTCTATCACACCTTGGTAAGAATTTGAAAGACAAGCCGGAAAATTATCCTTTTCTAGTCAATTTAGGCTTGCAGGATTTGTTAAGCAAGTTGTACTTTTGTGGGCACAAAATTCGTTTTGCCCCCTCAAAAGTGACTTGCCGACTGCTACCGCAGCGGAGCGGTAAATCGCTGTTTCGCTTTGCGAAAGAGGATGTTTAAGGGAAAACGGACTGCTTATAAAAATCTTGGTTCCTAATGATGCTGTTTCCACAGACAACGGATAATTCACTTTCTATATCCATAGAATTTAGAACTTCGTTATCACTTTACTCCAGTTACTTGCACACTGATATTTCCATTACCTGATTCTCTAACCCCATAAGCTAAAGTCCTGCAAACTTTTGTTCTGACGCATCCATATCAACAAAGGCTATATTATTATGAGCTATAGATAGGATGAACCGAAAACAACAGGATTCAATGCAACACCTTTCTACTGTATCATATTCACTTATTCAAAAGCCCATCGCCAAATAACTTACTGAAGTTTCCTACCCCTTCATATCAGCTATTTGAGTAATAGTTCCCTTCGGTGGGTGGTCTAAAAATCAAATGTTTTCCGAACGATTTAACGCACGCCTAAAAAATGTTTAGTCCAAATCGGGCATGGCATAATCGTCCGAATCGCACAGAAGATGTGCCCAGACCTTTGTGGAAAAGTCTGCCGTTTGCCGTGCGGCTACAGTTGATAGGCATGTCAACAGATCCACTCCTGCTTCACGCGACAAAACTTCCAACAGATGCCTGACTTCTTCCAAAGTCTTGCTCCACAGGGTGAGCACTTGCAGCCGGTCACGCTCGGAACGGAATAGTGCTCCCAGGGTTGATATAATAGAGCCGTAATTTTTTTAAAAAAATCTCATGAAAGTTGGTATGTTTGTTGGTTTAATTTATAAATTTGCCATCGGAAAATCAAAACAAGAGCCTTGAATTTAAGTAGACTATGAAAAATGTCATTGCTATATTATTATGTGTGCTTGCGGTTTCCTGCCGGATGCATTCGGCCTCTTCGGAGTTGGAGGAAACCTTGTCACAGGCGGGAAGCAATCGGGGCGAATTGTTCCAGGTACTAGCCCACTATGAAGAAGAGGATTCCTTGAAATTACGTGCCGCACAGTTCCTGCTCGAAAACATGGCTTGGAAAGCATACACTACCGGTCGGGTAGTGGAGGAGTATTTCGCATTCATGGATTCCGTATTCCGCACGGGGCATAAGAGCGAGGAGGAGCTGCCGCTTATTTACGGGCAATACGAAAGGCAGGCGCGCTATTTGAAGGAGAAGCTGGTTATCGCCTTGGATGCACGGACTCTGACAGCCGACTACCTGATCCGGAATATTGATGAAGCCTTTGCCGTATGGCACCGACCATGGAACCGTCATCTTTCCTTCGATGAGTTTTGCGAGTGGATATTGCCCTACCGTGTCAGTGGAGAAGTGCCGGAGGAGTGGCGCACCTTGTCCGGGAGCGTTTCGAACCCCTTTTGCAGTCGGACACGATACGTACAGCCCGTCAGGCCTGTACGGTCATTAACAACGAACTGATGAAATATTCCATCTGTATACCTGAAAGTTCGGTTCTTCCGGTGACTCTTCCCTCTCGTCTTCTGATGAACATCAAGTTCGGTCTGTGCGGTGACTATGCCAATCTGGCTGTGTTTGCCATGCGTTCGGCAGGGATTCCGGTAGGTATCGAAACCGTTCCTTACTGGGGGCGGGGAAATGGAAGGCATACCTTTAACGTGGTATACGACAACGACAGCACCTTCCACGATTTTTCCGGTGCGGAGCAAAATCCAGATGAACATCTGATTCGGTTCCGTCATGAAATGCCGAAGGTGTATAGAAGGACTTTCGGCAAGCAGCCTTCATCATTGGCCATGCAACGCGGGACTGAGGATGTCCCCGACTTTTTCAAGAATCCCTGTTTGGAGGATGTTACCGGCAACTATCCGTTTATTGAGTCCCGTGACATTACCGTACCGGTGGAGGGGTATTCCGACCGCAAGTTCGCCTATCTTTGTGTGTACCATCCTGAAGAATGGATTCCCGTAGCCTGGGGCAGACGGCAGGGCGACAGTGTCCGTTTCCGGAACGTGTGTCCGAACATCGTTTACCATCCGGCACTTTATGCCGACGGAAAGCTGCAACTGACCGGTCATCCCTTCCTGCTGGATACGTTGGGTCATGTTAACGTACTTGCTCCTCAGGCTTCCACCCGAACCTGCACCATCGGTACGGTATATAAAGATGCGCCCAAGCTGATAAAGCTGCTTCCTTCTTTTCTCGGCGGCAAGATACAGGGAGCCAACCGTCCTGACTTCAGCGATGCGGTTACATACTATACCTTTACGGAAAATCCTACATTTAAATATACCATAGTGCATTGCGGAAAAACGAAGCCGTGCAAGTATTTGCGTTACCTGTCGTCCGACCGTGGTACGGGAAATATGGCAGACTTGGAGTTTTATGCCGAAGGTTCGGATGTGCCGTTAAAGGGAAAGGTGACAGGTCAGTACAAACCTAGTCCGACGTATTCCGGTTCCGGTGCGGAAGCGATGTTCGACGGTAACCCCCTGACGTTTTTCCATACGGCAGACACGTTGAGCTGGGGAGGGTTGGAACTGGAGAAACCGGTATCGGTTTCCCGCATCCGTTTTATTATCCGCAGCGAGAACAACGGCATCCGCAAAGGCAATGAGTACGAGTTGTTCTATATGGATAGGGACAAGTGGGTGTCTTTGGGCAGAAAGATTGCCACGGAGGACGACGGCTTGGAGTATAGGGGTGTGCCTAAGAACGCCCTATTCAGATGGATTGACCACACCAAAGACATTTCGAAAAGAATATTTATCATAGAAAACAATAAGGAAACCTGGTATTGAATATTATGGAAACATTAAGAGCGTCATCGTATATCATTCCGGTCAAGCTGGAAAGTGAAGAGGGAAAGTATATGCTTATTCATGGATATACAGGGGCTGTAGATATTGTAACGAAAGATATAGCTATGAATTTAACTAACACTACCAAAGTGGATGCAAATTTATTTTCGAGTGATACGTTAAAAGCTTTACAAGTAAGAGGATATGTAACGGAAAGGACGGAGGAAAAGGAAATTGAGTATGTCGGAAGAATAGCTAAAGCATTACATCGTGAAGCATGTGCTCTGTATAAAAGTTTTACGCTAATAGTGACTTATAACTGTAATTTTAGATGTCCGTATTGCTTTGAAAGTAGAGATAAAAAAGATGGCTCGTGTCAATTCGTTATGACAAAAGAAATGGTGGATAAGGCTTATAAAGCAATGGAATTATTAGAACCGCGTCCTCAGTTGCGTCGTAAAACTATTGCTCTTTATGGGGGAGAACCTTTATTAAAGCAGAATAAAAACATAATAAAATATATTATTGGTGTTGGCAGGAGTAAAGGATATTTGTTTAGGATTGTTACTAATGGATATGATTTGAATTGCTTTTTAGATTTATTTTCTCCTGATCTGATAGAAGAAATTCAAGTGACTATTGATGGTACTAAAGAGTACCATGATCAACGGAGAGTGCATTATAAAGAGGGGAGTACTTTTGATAAGATTGTTTTAAATGTAAAGGAAGTATTAGAACGAGGTATAAAAGTTGTAGTTAGGGTAAATAACGATGCTACAAACGTAACGGATTTTGCCCTACTAAAAAAGTACTTTGAAGAAACTGGTTTTTTCTCTTTTCCTTCTTTTAGAATGTATTCTACGTTGTTATGGAATAGTGATTCGATTTCAGAAGAAGAAAAACTGCAATTGAATTTCTTGTCATCCAAGCAATATATATCTAAACATCAAGAAATGAATACTTTGAAATTATGTAAAGATAATGGAATATTTTATAGTATATATAAATCTTTGCATAAAGGAAATCCGATACCTTTTAGACGTGTTTTTTGTCCATCGCAAGCGGGTGAATATGTATTCGACCCTTTAGGAGATATATACCCTTGTTGGGAAATAGTTGGAAATAAAGATTTTAAGATAGGAAGATATAGTGAAGACTATATTGAGTGGGATAATGAGCGGCTGAGAGAATGGCGTAATTATGATATAACAAGTAGTCCTATATGTAAAAAATGTAAATACGCTCTTTATTGTGGGGGAGGTTGTGTGGCGCATGCTAGATTTGGCAAGAGAGAGCATTGTGCCTATTTTAGGCAGATGTTTAATATTTCTGTAAACAGAGCTTTCGAAAGTTTAATTAAATAAATGTCAAACTAAAAACAAGAATTTATGGAACAAAAAAAGGAAAAAGAAGAATTGATTTCAATGAATGCCAAGTTCTCAGAATTCGATTTACAAAAACTTGAAGAACGTTTGGAAACAGATCCATTAGCAGTTGGTGGGTTGTTAGATTTAAATTCTGATATTGACTTATACGGGCATTGTACAGGTTATACTTGTCCAGGAATGTCTTGTGAGAGTTATGATTGGTAAATAATTTTCTAGAATGAAAGTCCTAGGAAACTCTTAGGATTTTCATTCTTGAGTCCACTACAAAAAGTGTTTTTTGACAGAAATTAACGCCCTACAGATACCTCTGAGAGGGGGTGAAATTGAAAAAATATACTTTTTTAAAGGGGTCTCATTCTTATAATTTTGTAATTTGTTAAGTATGAAATTGAACAAATATTATCTCCTGACGGCTTGCCTGGCGGTCGGTTCTTTCGCTCACGCCCAAGTTCCGGTGAAAGGCACGGTAACGAACGAGCATAAGGAAGCCCTTGCTTACGCCACTGTCCGGTTGCTGCGTTCGGATTCCACCTTTGTACAGGGAACCGTCACGGACAGTATCGGCTGTTACCGTCTGGAGAATGTGCAGAAGGGAAACTATTTGTTGTCTTTCAGTTCCATCGGCTACGAAGCGAAGGTTTATCCGTTTGCGGTGGGGGACACGGAAAAGGTACTTCCGGTTGTGTACCTGAAGGAAAACAGTGTACTGCTTGGCGAGGTAGAGGTGAAAGGTTCTTCCTTTATCCGTCAGAAGGACCGGGTACTAATTATTCCTGATAAGCAGCAGGTGAAACATGCCTTTACAGGCTACGATCTGCTTAGTAATCTGATGATTCCGGGTATAGACGTAGATCGCAAGAAGGGAGTTGTGGCAACGATGGGAGGAACCGTAACACTCTATATCGACGGTCGTAAAGTGGACTATCGGGAAGTGCAGAGTCTGCGTCCCCGTGACATAGAGAAAGTGGAATATTTTGATGTGCCGACGGGAAAGTATGCCGGGGATGTGGCATCCATCAACTATATTACTAGGAAATGGAAGTCTGGAGGATATGTTTCTTTGGATGCCAATCAGACTATCGGTTATTTGCAGGGAGACTATAATGCGGTGTCGAAGGTTTCTCACGGGAATACATCGTATACGCTGTTTGCCGGACATACCATGTACGATTACAATGAGGACGATAACCGGAGTACGGAATCATATGTGTTGGCAGACCGTTCCTTTACACGGGATGAAATCACCGAAGCAGACAAGCGGAAGAAGAACCAGCAGTATGCACAGTTCAATGTGCTTAATCAGACAGGCAAGCGCACGTTGTCGGCAAAGATGTCCTTTGTACATAGCGGGATGCCGGACAACGGGAGAAGGGGGATGTTGGACTATTCGGACTATTACGAGGACGTCTGTTCAAGTAGTTCTACAGACCAGAAGTCACTTGCTCCCTCCCTGGAACTGTACGGCAGTTTCAGGTTGAAAGACAATCAGCGGCTGGAATGTTCGTTGCCTGTAAGTTATACGCAGAACACTTACGACCGTTCTTATCAGGAAAACGAGTATGCTTTGATGACGAATGTGGATGAGAAGCTTTATATGCTGAGCCCCTCCCTGAATTATTCTTTGTTCATGCCGCATCAGAATACGCTTACAGTCCAGTTGATGCATTCCCATCGCATCACCTCCGCCACTTATGCGGGGGACAATCCGTCGTGGCAGCACTTGTGGTCGGGCGAAAGTTTGTTGTTTGCTTCCTATAATCAGCGTTTCGGCAAGCTTTCCATGAACGGACGTATCGGGATGTCCGTTTTGCAATACCGCTTGCATGGACATGAAAAGACCCATTACATAAACCCTCGGGGAGATTTGTCGTTTTTCTACCAGTTCAGTGACCGCCAACAGTTCGGTATCGGGGCAGCCGTGGGCAATGCCTATCCCGAAATCAATACCATCAATACGGCGGAGCAGAATATCGACCAGATACAAGTGAAGCGGGGAAATCCCTATCTGGACAAAATAAAGATGTATATGGCTTCCGGTTCGTACAGTTTGCAGGTAGGTCGTTTCAACCTGTTCGGCATATTCATGTACTCTTCGGAAATCAATACCGTGCTGCCCGCTTTCTCCGTGGAAGGCAACAAGCTGGTGGAATCATACCGGAGCGATGGAGACTATCATCTGTTGCAGGGAGGTCTGGATTTGTCGTGGAAGGCTACGGATGCTCTCCGGTTCAAATTGGGCGGACGCTGGCAGTACAGCAAGATAACGGGACAGGACTCGCAGGACCAGAACAATGTGTATGGCCGACTGACTGTGAACTACTACTGGAAGGGCTTTTCGCTGAATGTGTATGGGAAAACTCAGACACGTTTGCTGAACGGCGACGGTGTGTACGAATGGCAGGATGGCAATTACGGAGCTTCGGTCAGCTGGTATCATGGAGGCTGGGCATTGGAAGCCGGTACGAACAATCCGTTTTACACGCATGCCAGGACAAGAAGTTTCCTGCGTTCGGATGTCTACCGGTACGACCGTGAAGTGTATAGCCGGCTCAACCAGCCTACCGGATATGTGAAGGTAGCCTATACGTTCGATTTCGGTAAAAAGACTTCTAAAGATTATCGCAACGTGAATACTACCATCGACAGTGCAATATTGAAAGCGGAATAAAGAAATGAAACCTTACAGTAATATCACCATCCATCACCGTTTTTCTTCTTCGGTGCAGAAGGAAAAATACCTGTTGTCCTACAACGGGCAATACTACGAAGCCAGTCATGCCATCGTGGAACTGGTGGAAGAACTGCAACGGTATGAGGAAGAAGAAGTGGCTATCGGAGCATACATCCAAAAAAAAGGAGACAAGTACAGCCCGGAACAAGTACGGGAGGTGATAGAAAAATTCATCGCTCCCATTTTCCGTGCAGTACCGAAGAAGCGGACTTTCCTTTACGAAAAAGAACTGTTCAGTGCCGGGGCGATAGACAGGTTCTCGGATTCGTTCCGCTTTTTATTTCACAAGGCATATATGGCGGTGGTACTGGCGGTGATGCTGGTGTTGGATGCCTGGTTTTTCCTCACAACCCCCGACCTGCTTCTGTTCAACAATAAAGTGAACTTCTATATGGTGGTGGGATTGCTGGTATTTATGCTTGCTTCTTCTTTTTTTCATGAGTTGGGACACGCTTCCGCCTGCAAATACTTTGGCGTGCGTCACGGAGGGATAGGCTTCGGACTATATTTGAACTTTCCCGTGCTTTATACGGACGTTACGGAAGTGTGGAAACTGAATCGGGCGCAACGGTGCGTGGTGAACCTTGCCGGGGTTTACTTCCAGTCGTACTGGCTGATAGCCTTGCTGGCGGCTTTTCTCCTAACGGGAAACGACATCCTGCGCTACCTGATACTCATTATGAACCTGGGTTTCGTGATGACGCTGAATCCTTTCTTCAAATTCGACGGCTACTGGATAGCTTCGGATCTGCTGGGCGTGCCGAACCTTCGGCAGCGTTCGCTGGAACTGCTGGGCTACCTGTACCGGCATGTCCGCCGGGAACCAATCGGCAGAAAACCTTACTTGCTTCAGATACGCCCGTTGGAGAAATATGGGTTGCTGGCATATTCGGTCGTGGTAAATGTCTTTATGGGATTTTACTTCTGTTACGCTATACCCATGTTCCTGTACCGTTTTGTACGGACTTTCCCCGATGCGGTGAACGAACTGATTCTTTATATGTCTAACCGCATGGTGCCCCCTTTTGCCTTGCTGCGCAACATAGGTATGCAACTGATATTCCTTGCCCTGATAGGCTATCTTGTGTACAGGACGATTACTTCATTCACAAAACGGTATGCAAGAAAATAATAATACGGGGTTCTGCCCGAATAAGGAGGTGTGGTACGCCACGGCTTGTATGCTGCTGGTGGCAATGGGAATATTCTTGTTTCGTATAGATGATTCCCGCTTGGTTTCTTTTTTGCTGCTGGCTGGCGGATTGACGGCAATCCGCGTGCTTCCTTTCAGGCGGTGGACGGTCTTGGACATATGCATTGGTCTGATTACGCTATACGACCTGTTTTCTTGCCTTTATGCCGAATGCCCTTTACCTGCCATTCGTGTTTCTTTGTACTCCCTGTATGCGCTGGTGGCATATTTTGTGTTTCGCCGGATTCTGTCGTGGCAACCTGCGGAGCGCATCGTCCGTTCGGGCAGTGATGTGCTGACGGGTATCGCCCTTGTGCTTGCCGTATTGTCTTTCTTTGTGTTTCGGAAGTCCGTGCTGGAAGTCGGCTTCGAAGATACGTACCACTTCCGCTTTCTGTTTCGCCCGTTAGGATATGTCACCAATGTATGGTCGGAAATACTCTTGCTCATTTTGGGATGGGCGTGTCTTTCGTGCCGGCGTTATGCGTCAGTCTTCATCTTCTTGACTTTTACGGCTATCTTTTTGTCCTTTTCCCGCGGAGCTTATGTTGCTTCGGGCATTTATCTGGTCGGTAGTTTGCTGGTAATGCATAAGGCAGACAAACTTCGGATTGTTCTTTCGGCGTTGGCGGCACTGGTGTTGGTTGTGGTGTGTTGTCCGAAGGAAGTGCAAACCACTTTGGCTATGAACCGTACTGCTTCCCAGCGGCAAAGTACGGAAAGCAGGGTACAAGGTACATCAGCGGCTTGGACTGCTTTCAAGGTATGCCCGTTGGTGGGGTATGGTAACGGGAACTATACGTATGCACTTGATACAGCAACGGGGCAGGACAGCACGAAATCGTTTACTTCAATGCCGCCGAATACGTTGGCGCGGATGCTGGTGGAGAAGGGAATTGTTGGAACATCACTTTATGTCTTATTTTTGCTCGCCGTAGTATGTGTCTTATGGCAGCAGCGCAAACGGAGGGAAAGCCGCATCATCGGTTGTACACTTCTTGCTTTGTTTGCTAAGGATATGAGCCAGTCTGCTTGGGGAGAGATACCTTTTCTTATGCTAGTGGTCTATCTGCTTCTCGCTTATCTTCAAAAGGAAGAGGAAGAAAAGCCGGAGCGTATTCCATTGTCAGCAAGTAGCTATACGATAGCCGGATTTTCGCTTGTGGCTGTGTTGGCATGGAATGTACCGGTAGTGCTACGGATGGTTGATCCTACGGGGACTTATTTGGAACAGAGAGATTACCGGGAAGCTTGGATGAAGCATCCCGATGATGCACAACTCTGTTACTTATATGCTTCACGCACTCTTTTGAAGGAGAATCCGGAAGAGGCAGACAGTATGTTGCGGAAGCTGACAATGGATTTTCCCCGAAACAGCTTATATCTGCGAGCTTATGCCGGAAGGTGCTATACAAAAGGTGATAAGGAAACGGCCTGCCGGATGATGGCGGAAGCCATTTGCTATACTCCTCGCCTGTTGGATGACGAATGGATGCATGGCTGGAAGCGGAGTGATAGTCTTTTTCATGTGCGTGTGGTGCGGAAAGCATTGGAGAAAAAGCCTAGCCATGAAGCCTCGGCTTCAGACTTTGCACGATATGGCTATGTGGCTCATTGGGCAGAAGATACGCTCACAGGAAATGCTTGCCTGAGAGAAGCGGTGAAGATATTACCGAATCTTACAACTCCGTATCTGCTGTTGGGAGAATATGAAAAATACAAGTTACTGATGTATGGTGCTTTCCATGCTAACTTGGAGCATGCTCCACTTCCTGAATATCCTCCGGTAAATGAAGATTATCTATTGAAAAAAATAGTTGCCGTAAAAATAAGGAACTGGTATGGAGTTAAGGATTCCTGATAAATTATAAATTATTCTCTGAAAGTTCTTTTCCGGTCTTGTGAAGATTTAAAGGCAAAAGCTGGGAATGTCGGCTTCTGTTCTTTTGGGTTACATTTGTATGGTACTTCCAATCTGATATTAGCAGTTTCAAACAGATCCAAAATTGGTAAGCATCCGAAGAAATGCACATTGTACAGCATAGGGTTTGATTGTAATTTTGCACTTGCGAAAACAATCAAGCCCTAATTGATGTCAATTTCTTCTATCTGTAAACCGTATTTCTTATACCCACAAGAACCATTATCCTTACTTGATGATTTAAATGCTGTTTTGATTTTGCTGTTGTCTTTCATTCTTCCGTAGCATTCAAAATGTCATCGTGTCAAGAAGGTCAAAGTGTCATTGACCCTTTTTAGATTTTGCAATAATGGCCGTGCGCCTCTTTCCGGATGAATTCACGGGCACCCTCCCGCAGAAAACGCTTGACGGTGGATTCCGAAAGGCCAATCCGCTTGCCGATACCTACCGCTTCGGAGGTGGTAAACGAGGAAGGCAGGAGGGAAAGCAGTTCGGTGTGCCGCTGGTCCAGCACACCGACTTCCATTTCCGGCGCTATACGGCTCTCCATGGCACGGAAATATTCCGTCAGCCGAATGGCACGGTTGGCGCTTTCTTCGTCAATCTCGTTCATGTCGGCTTCTCCACAGATGCCGCGCATGACTTGAATGACCAGACAGAAGCGGATGAGGTAGGTTTCCAGTTTTCCGCAGAGGGCTTTCTCCGCCTCGCTTTCCGACTCCACATAGATACGGCTGTTTACTTCGTTCTTCCACCTGATCAAACGCTGTTTGGCTGCCGGTGAAAAGAAAAGTTCAAGGGTATTTGTTTTCCCCTCCTGTCCTGCCGGAGGCTGAACGGCATCCACCTGACGGATGATGCGTTCCCATTCATCCAGGACTTCTTCCGGCATGGAAGCCTCGTTCCAGGATGGCATGGTTGCTATATCCGGATAGACTTTCAGGAAACGGGAGGAAAAGCCGTTCTGCGAGCGTTTCCCGCCAAACAGCGAGGAGAGCATGCCGGGCTGGGTGGAACCGATAATGGAGCAGTAAGGATTGGGCAGGAAGATGTACTCGTTGTTCGACTTGCGGGTGTATTTGAAGGGGGTACCACTGAACAGGCTGAGAAAATAGCTTTCGTCCGAACCGCTGTAGCGGTTGAAGTTGGAGAGCAGGCTGTCTATTTCGTTATTGTAGATGAGTACGCCCCGGGGATTGTCGCGCAAAGCGGACACAAGAGCCTCGATGGTGGAGTTGACCACCACGTGACACTTGCGCTGCGGCATTTCCATTTCTTCGGGCAACGACTGCTGCTTGCGCTGTTTGGCGGTCAGCCTCTCCCATTTGCGGTACTGCCTGATTTCCTGTGCATAGATACGGTCTGAGTCTTCGTCCAGTTTGAGCAGCGGGGCTACCGCCTGACGCAACGGAGGTGTCTTGCCGCAGCTGGGCGGGCCAACCAGTACCACATAGAGAATGGGACGGCTGACCCACCCGGTCATGAAACGGGCTGACCAGGTATTGCCCATGGCGGCTGCAAATGCAGTGAAAAAAGAAACAGCCGTAAAGTCCACCTGATAGTGCTCGTACTTCTGCAAGGATTCCACGATATGCCTTACGGGCACAGGAAATATACCCAGAGGGAAAAGAATGTTTTTTTCCATAAGCTCATAGGATTTGGTTGCGTTGTCCAAGTGCCTTGCGCACTTCATACTCGGGATAAAGCACCTTGTTACCGGTCTTGACAGGCTTGAGGATGCCTTTCCTGTCCCAATGCCACAGGGTGGCATCACATACACCGAACAGTTCCTTTACCTCTGCCTTGGATAGCATGCGCTCCTTACGGGAGGCTTCCACCATCGAGCCGAGTTCATCCTTGGCACGGCGGATTAGTTCATCGGAAAATGCCTTGAGGTCTACGGCATCCATTTCCACTCTCACATGGGCTTTGCCCTCACTGAGGATGTTGAATAATTCTTCCATACATACTGGTTTCCGTCCGGGTTCTGACGGCTTCTGCGGACGGATTGAAAACAGAAGCGCCACCGTTCCAACACTGAACGATGGCGCAAAAGTAACTGGCAATCAGCTGAATTTAAAAGAAATAAGAGTTCGTTCAGTTCGCTGACCCGAAAACGAACTGAACGAATTGAAAAGAATTGATTTCAGTCGGCTGTTTCAGTCGCAAGGAGCAGTACTTCGGTCTTGATGATGTCGATGGCAAAGCGATGTTCGAGTTCATCCTTGCCGTATTGCTTCCGGTTGGGAGAAAGGTTCTTCAGGTAATTGACGCTTTTCTGTACCTGGCGGTGTCCTACGATTGAATGTTGGGGATAGGTTGCCTTCAAGGCTGCAACAAAGTCGGTCACGGCCACCTTGGAGCTGATTTCCGCCGTTTCTGCCAGAGCGAAATACAGATGGGCTATATCCATGCCGCTGCGGCCATAGCCCAGCCATGCTCCGATACGCTTTACCCGGTTCTCATCCCGCGATGCAAGCATGTGCTGGAAACTTTCTGCCGTAAAGGTTTCTCTTCCTTCCGCTTCCCGGCATCTGCGGTGCAGTTCGACCCGCTGAAAGAACTTTCCCCAGAACAGTTTGAACAGGCTGGAGAGCATCTCCCTGTATGTGCGTTTGTCCTGTGCCACGACTGCCTTGTCCAGTTCGTCGGCCACCTGTTCCGGAGCTGACTCACCGTACTTCACCCAGGCGGCCATGGCCATGTGGTCCTCATTCTTTTCCCTCAGGTAGTTTTCAGCAAACTCCGACAATGTCAGGTGTTCCAACAAGGAGGAAACATCAAACCGCCCGGTGGTAACCATCCGTTCCACCTCCTGCTGGAAATCCGGAGAGAGCCGGAAAGCATCCTCACCCAATTTCAGAACGCCTCCTATTCCTTCCGTTTTCATTCTGGCTGCAAACTGGGCATATTCCTGCGGATGGGCTTCCATCCACTCCTTTACCGTGTCCGCTCCTTTAGCCGGAGCCTCTTCTTTTCTTTTCATGGCAAATCTTTTTTAGGGTTGAAAAAGGCAAAGATAAATGCCTTGCCTGTCAAAAAAGAAATGCACAACATAAATCTGCTAAACAGACTTCATTTTCCCTATCGGTTGTTCTGGTTGATAAGGTTTACAACCACTTTCAGCATGGTGTCCTTTTCCTCAGTACGGCTTTCCGCTATCATCAGGGTGAGCGCCACCAGGGTATTGTCTGCAATACGCTTGGTGCCGTCTTCATTGTAAAGGATTCCATTGCCATTGAGAAACCACAGGAACAGCGTGGCGGCGATACGTTTGTTGCCATCGCTGAAGGAATGGTTCTTGGTGACAAGGTAAAGCAGCATGGCTGCCTTCTCTTCAACCGAGGGATAAAGATCCTCGCCTCCGAAGGTCTGGTATATCTGCCCGATGGAACTTTTGAACGAGTCGTCTTTCTCGTTGCCGAAAAGCGGACTGCCTCCGAACTTCTCATGAAGCTGGCGAATCACCTCCATGGCATTTTCATAAGTGGCATGAAAGGCTGCCCGGGGTGTGGTCTTTTCTATCGTCAACTCCTGATAGTCGTAACGGTCGAGCGTATCGAGCGCATAAGTATAGTCCACCACGACATTGAGCAGCGAACGGCTGTCCTCGGTCAACTTCTCCTGATTCTGGATAGTACGTTCCAGCACTTTCACCAACTGGCTGAGTTCATCGAACTTCTGACTGCCTATGCGCTCATTGATGGCATAACCTTGAAGCAGGTATTGTTTCAGGATTTTGTTAGCCCAAATGCGGAATTGGGTACCTCGTTTTGACTTGACGCGATAACCCACAGAAATGATTACATCCAAATTATAAAGGGTGGTTTCTGTACGCTGGGTATACCCTTCTCTACGACCATAATCCTTGGTATGTGCAAATTTTGCACACACCAAGCTTTCTTCAAGTTCTCCCTCCTTGAATATATTATTGATATGACGTCCGATTACTGTTCTGTCCTTCTGAAACAACTCCGCCATTTGCGCTTGAGACAGCCAAACGGTTTCATCTTGAAACTTAACATCTATACAGGTTTAACCATCTGTCGTTTGGTATATAACGATGCTATCTGTCTGGCTCAAATTATCCATAGTATATGATTTCCAGTTTGTTATATTCGTAATCTCATTTAAAACACATCAGCTTTCGCACCATTGGCAATAGCATCAATCTCATCCGCAATCTCATCGGAAGAGAGCTTGATGTAATCCATGAAAGTCTTCTGCGTCTTATGTCCGCTTACATGCATCATCTGCAAGATGGTGTATTTGTGCGTCAGGTACATATTGGTAATACCGCTACGACGGGCTGTATGCGTAGTGACACAGTTGTAACGGGGCATCATCACTTCTCCCTTACTGTTCCTCTCCACATTGATTTTCCCGTCCGCTTCCTGCTTCCGCTGCTTCATGGTCAACTTGGTATGAACCTTTGCAGTCAAAGAGGGAACCGTTTCAGACAATTCCTTTAGGATTTCCTTGATATAACGGTTGAGAATGACATCGACCACAGAAGGCAGGTTATAATTGTACTTTTCACAGATAGCCTGCAAGTTCGGATTCATAATGGGAATCTTTACTTCCGTATGGGTCTTTTGTTGCACAAGCCGGATAATAGGTGTCCCTTTGGCCGTAGTTGTAAAACTGTCAGGGGAAATGTTGTTGTAGTCACTTACTCGCTGACAGGTATAACAGCCCACCAGAAAGACATCACGTACCTGTTCCTGAAGTCCGGTCAGTGGCATTTCATACAAGGCTTGCAACTCGTCTGAAGTCAGATAAATCTCGGCAGCCTTGTCTTTTTCCTCAATTTTCTTTTTTGAAAAGCACTGGGTCGCACGGTCGTTGTCATGTATGCCATCCGTATAAGCATAGCCGATAAGTGCTCGAAGAGTCACCAGATATTTATTCTGTGCAGTAACCATATAACCTTCCTTCTCCATGAATGCTAAAAACTTGGCGGCAAATTCCCGATTCACCATCCCCCATGTATATTGATGCCTTATATCAAAGCAACCATATAGCCTCATGAAACTGTGCCAAGCCTTTACAGTCCCGGAAGAATACCTGTCGTTCCCATTCAAGCGCTTACCTGACTTGATTTCAGCACAAAAATCTGAAAGATAATTCCATATCTTGGCTTTCTCAGCTGCAATACCTGCCTGAATAAGCCGCTCCTGTTCTTGCCGGATACGTGCCTCTTCTTGCCTCGCATGTTGTTCCGCTTCCTCCTGAACACGTAGGATTTCATACCTTTCCGGATCGGAAATGGCCAATATTTCCGATTTGACGTGCTGTCTATCGAATTGGGGAGCTGACATCTCACGTTCCAGCATCACTTCAATCCGTCCTAACTTATCATGCAGTTTTGGGTTTTGCTTACGATGCCGTGCCAATGAATCTTCATCTGCTACAGCAGCCTTCCATTCCGGCACCCCTACCTGAATACGTGTAGTAAACTGCACATCAATCCTTCTGTTTGGGTCCTGTACTCTTACAAAAAGAGTAGCCTTTTCTTTATGCTCATCCTTTTTGAGGAAATAAAATCTGGAAAGTGTTTTTGCCATAACCCAATCGTTTTTAGTGGATAATATTACTTTTACAAAGATACAAAATTTCCCTATAGTTCCCTATGAAGTTCCCTATAAAGTTACCTATAAAAATCACATTAAATTCAAGTGATGTATATTCACTATAATTTAAAATGATTGATATTCAGCTGTTTTATGGTTATTCCGCTTTAATCAAGTTGATTATAATTTAACTTTAATAGTACTGGTGGCACCACTCGAAAGAACTTTTCACTCTTGAAATCCTCTGAAATTCAGCAATTTCGGGGATTTTTTTTATTTCTGTCACCTACAAAAAAATGCAGATTTAAGAATTTAAAAATGTCCCATTCGGTGGTTTTTCACACCCCCTTTTAAAAAACCACCACCAGCTTTATACTTCACTTATTTTCAACTATTTACACAATCATCTTTCAGGCGCTAAAGAGTACTTTTGCAGACCTGCTTGAATGTGGTGAAAAAGAGATCGGACGAAAAGAAAAAAACGCCGTATCCCGGAAATATAAATTTCCAAAGGAAATTCCGTTTTTCCTATTCCGATGGTTTTCCCGGAAAAATTCGGTGGTTTTCATATCCTTCAAATAAAAAAACCACCGAAAAGACGTCCCTTCCACCCCTTTCCGGTTGACAAAATAAAACATGTCCAACAACTAAAAGGAAACGAGTATGAAACAAGGAACAATGAACATCCTGTTCTTCATTCTGAAGACAAAACTTCTGAAAAACGGTGAGGCACCCATTCTTATGCGTATAACCATTGACGGGCATTACGAAGAGGCCAGAATACAGCGGAGCGTTCTGCCAAAACAATGGGATTCCGCCAAAGGATGCAGCAAGGGAAAGGACAGGACTGCCAAAGAACTGAACGCCTACATCGCAGAACTCAGTGCCCTGGCTTTGCAGAAGCACAAGGAACTGATGCTCGAACTTGCACTGATCACGCCCAAACTTCTTCTGAAACGGGTATTCGGAAAAGAGACGGAAATGCGTACCCTGCTCGGTACAATGAACGAAGAAATAGAAAAAATGAAAAAGGCAGTAAACATAGATTATGCGCCTGTAACCATCAACCGTTACATCAACGTGATGAAAAAGCTGCAAAAGGCCATTCCTGACTTTTACGGGAAAGAAGACATTACGTTCCATGAATTGAATTCCGATTTTATTGCCACGTTTGACCTTTTCCTGAAAACGGAAGCCGGCCTTTGCCGGAACACCATTGTCCGTTATATGAAATGCTTCAAGCGTATTACAAACATGGCCCTGGCCAAAGAATGGATGCGCAAGGATCCGTTCTACGGATACAAGATGGCACAGGACGAAACCGATCCCGTATTCCTGACCTATCCGGAACTGAAAAGCATCATGGAGAAAGAATTCACCATCCCCCGACTGGCACTGGTACGCGACATCTTTGTCTTCGCCGCCTTCACCGGGCTGGCCTTCGCCGATGTGTCCACACTGACAAAAGACAACCTCGTACAGGACAACAACGGTGACTGGTGGATCAGAAAAGGACGTGTAAAACTGGAGCGCAGACACCGGGCATCTTCTGTCTGCAACATCCCCCTGCTGCCGGTTCCGCTTGCCATCCTCAAAAAATACGAAGAACATCCCATATGCCGGAAAAAAAGCCTCTGCCTGCCTGTCATATGCAATCAACGCATGAACAGTTATTTGAAGGAAATCGCTGACCTGTGCAATATCAGAAAGAACCTGACCACACACACGGCAAGGCACACATTCGCAACCACCATTACGCTAGCAAATAAGGTTCCGCTGCAAGACGTGTCAGTCATGTTGGGACATGCCTCAACAAGAATGACGCAACACTATGCACGGGTACTGAACCCCAGTTTGAAAGAGGCCATGGACAATGTGAAAAATGCACTGGCGCAGTAATTCAGGTACAACCAATTGATTAAAGCTATTCCGTTTATAACGGGATAGCTTTTTTTCTGTGAAAAAGATATTTCTACTTCTTACTTGCAAAGGTAGCCTTCCGCCTTTGATTGGGCAAGGCGACCGCCCTTTGGGCGGTTGGCTGGAAAAAAAATCATCCTCGCTTCGCTCCGGTATTTTTTTCCGCCAAGCCTTGCGCAATCAAGGCAGAAGGCAATTTGAAAGCATGTAAGAAATAGAAATACCGGCTCATAGAGCCGGTCATGTTTAATCAAAAGATTAAGATTATGACTCAGACAGAAAGAGACATGCAATTGGTGGAATCCCAACCACTGACAGTAAAGAATGCGCACCGGGTTGCCATGATTCGCAAAAAGGAAAGTACGGAGCCGCCCGTTCCTTTCCATTTCAGGAAAAAGCACCTCGGCATGGAAAGTTTCGTACATTTTTCAGGAAAGCCGGAAGATGAAAAAGAACTGCGGCCGGCAGACTTCAAGGACTGGGAAGTGACGAAGTTCAAATATCCCGGCTATCTGGAAGACCTGTGGGAAGCCGCCTGTAACGCCTACAGATGGAGTTCCTTCGATCCGGACATACGGGGAGAATCGGACATCATGATTTACGAGAAAGAGATTCACGATGACCTGAAGAGAATACCGGCAGAAAGGCATGAGGAATACATCACCGCCTATAAACAGAAATTTGCCGCACAGCTTTCCGCCCTTGCCCGGTGCGCCAGCCCGATGGTTACCGGAAGAAGCGGATTCAACGTATACAAACATGAGAAAGCCAACCGGACTTACCAGAACAGATACGAGGAACTGCGGAGATGGCGGGACAGGATTTTGAAAACGATGGAACGTACAAAAGAGGAAAAGCTTCCCGAGGAAGAGAAACAGGAAAAGGCCTGGCTTTCCCTGAAGCGGGACATTGAAAGCAGTGCGGATACCATCCATGAACTTGACACGGGCAAATGCAGAGGATACAACCGCGCCCTTTTCGTCAGCAGCATCCTCAACAAGGTCAGTACCTATGCCGGTCACGGAGAAGTGGAAATCGTGCAGAAAGCCGTGGAGTTCATTTCCGAATACAACACAAGGGTGAAGAAGCCCATCATCACTCCACGGAACAAATTCTTTACCCTGCCGGAAACGGCACGGGAGATAAGGGAAAAACTGAATATTGTCAAAGGGCAGGAAAACAGGGAGCTTGCCTTTGAGGGAGGAACGCTGGTCTGGAATTACGGGAAAAACCGGCTGCAAATACTTTTTGACAGGATTCCGGAAGACGACAAACGGAAAGAGCTGAAAACCTCCGGTTTCCGGTGGTCACCCAAAAACAAGGCATGGCAGCGCCAGCTGACACCTCATGCCCTGTCTGCCGCCAAAAGAGTGTTGAACCTTCAAACCTTACAGCCATGAATGACCAATCCAGATATATTGTCGATTCACGTTACTTCGACGGGACATGCCTGACCTTCATGACAGACGGATTCCGAAGTGATTTTGGTGGAGAAACGCTCGAAGAGATGCGTGTACGGGAAAACAACCCGTACCTGACATCCGTCACCCGTCAAAGGATTGATAAGATGCTGCACCTTTACCTTCAGGCACTGTCCGCACCGTTCAGTGAAATCACAAAAGAAGAATACCATGACCTGATGGATGTCCTGCCTCCCATACGTTTGGAGAAAGACTCCTTTTTCGTCGGAGAACCATATTATGGAGAAGTATATACATTCTGTTTTACAAGGAAAGGCAGATATTTCAAAGGACTGCGTTCCGAGTATACTTCCCGGACAGAACTGGACAGACAGATTGCCCGGCACATGGAAACCGTCAACCGGAAAGCTGCAATCCTGAAAGACAGACCGGACAATGCAGGATTAACATCCTATTACTTCTCGCTGGAAGGAAAACAGCCGGTCTTCATCTGCAACCTCATCATCGGATCCGACAGCAGGCAAGCAAGGACGGACATGGCCTGTACATTAAAAAGCCTCCGTAAAAACCATTACCTGTTTTATAAAGGAAAAGGAAAGTATGAGACACCCGAGGAATTGTTCACAGAGGTCTCCCGTAACAAACTTACCCTGATTTCCGATGAACATTTCTTCCAATACCCCCGGAACAGGGAATCAGTCACCTTTGTCGGACGGATAAAGGAAACGGCCGGGGAGTTTCTCTTCCGCATCTATGACCGTGAATACTTTCTATATCTTCTGAAAAGACTGAGGACGGTAAAGAGGGAGTCCACACGGGAAACCGCAAACATCAAATCATAAGTCCAACCGGGGAATACGGAGACAAGTTCCTCCATATTCCCCACTTAAAAATATAAGACATCATGAAGACAGACAACAAACTGTACTGGAAAACCGCCACCGAACCGGTGGAAAACATCATGGTCAGACTAGTCCTTGCCACCTATGCGGATAATGACAACCTATATGTAGGATTGGAAAAGATTTCCGGTGAATCTCCTGAATGTTGGGAAACCTATACGGACATCACCGTCAACTGCAATGCCCTGCCATCATTCCATGCGTATGTGGACAGCCGGGACTGCAACAGGCATGTGTATGACTTCCTTGTCCGTAACAGGATTGCCGAACCTACAGGACACGAATATCAAGGCTTCAGGATGTTCAGGTTCAACCCGGAACGTCTCAAAGAGCTTTCGCCGGAACAATTCGGAAGCATATTCCTAAACTCTACCGGGCAGGAGCATACGATAAAAGAATTCGTTTACCGTGAAGAGCGGTTTCCATTACGCATCATCAGGAATGACCACGGTAAATACCTTATAGCAACCGAAAGACTGGAAAAAGCGCTGGAAGAAGGCGTCAGGAATCTGGATGCCACAGCAAACGAACTGCTGGGAAGCATCTGTCCTTTCTGTTCCGGACAAGAGCTGCACTCCCTCACCGATACCGAACTGATAGAGAGAATCAACGGACAATATTCAGAACAACAATCCACGCCTGTCATGAAAAAAAAATACGAAGAAAGCATACAAAAGTATGCAATATATCTTATTGATGAAAAAATGAGAGAATATGATGACACTGCAATCGGAATCGCCATTGATGCGTACAAGGACGGTCTGAATGATGCCATATCCCTGTTGTGGCATGATGTAAAAGAACCTCCTGCCATGGAAAAGGACATACTGGCAGAAGATGCAACCGGCAGATGCCGGACCGTAAAGTTTCATCCTGAAAAATGGTACGATACGGTCAAAGCATTCAAAGTCAAACGCTGGGCCTATATGGATGACCTCATACCCGGTAAAATCAAACAGGCTGATGTCATAATCCCTGCACGACAGGAAGATATTTCCTGTTTTAACAAATTCCAGAAATCATAAAACATAATTCCATGCAACATACAGATTTTTTCGCCCGGATAAGGGCCATCAAAACCGAAGAATACAAAGAACTGCAAGCCGCGGTGGAACTGCACGGAGGAATTTATGAATGGGATCTACGAAATCCGGAACATCCTGTCATCGCCGTCAACCTGAACGGCATCATACCGGCTCCGGCTGATGTGAGAATCTACAAGGTATATATCCGAAAAGGCATGCTGAAACTATGCGGGGTCGAAAAAGAATATGGAGAAGAAGCAAGATTCCAACCGGAAGAGGTCTTTGCCGGGCATCTTTCCACCATCATTGACTATCTGCCCCCGATAAACCGGACAGACAGTATCGTATCCACAACAGTACATACATCAAATTAAAAAAAATATGGACATAAAATCTTTATATCTGATGGCAGCAATCATAGTGACCATCACCTCGACAACAGGTATTGTCGGAAATATTTTCCACAGGATGTACAAAAACAAGGTACGGAAAGGCATAGCCGTCCCATCCCCAAAACACCGCTTCTGGAATGAGGTGTATCCCATACTGGACGGTTATCTTTTGAAAATTCACAGACTGTTCCTCATAATCTGGACTACCATCTCCATTTTCATGCTATATGACTCTATTGTGAAGTCATAGGCAAGGAGGACTTCAAGCCGGTTCCATCCCCACATTCGGGCTATAACCGGCAGATATATAAATTAACAATCAAAAAACATAATGCCATGCTATACTATAAATTGAACGGTTATGAAGACTTCAAGCACCGTTTCGGACTTGAAAGCAGAAACAACGGCACGACGGTCAGGAAAAACAGAATCCTGCTCGGACACCTGAAAAATCCGCTCCTGCTCGATTATTGCGTGAAACAGAACGACTATACCCTGTTGTACGTAGAGGATATGGCCGACTTGCAGAAGAAAGTAGCCGAAGCGGTCAGGAAATCCGGTATGGAGGATGACCGGCTTTCCAATGAGGTTGAACTCATCGGAGAGGTTTACAGGTCAGCCAGGTACAGGACGGACGAATCCAAAGGGATATGCGATGACCTGGACAAGAATTCTGTCCGCTATGTCAACGTGGAAAGAAACCGGGTATTCAAAATGAAGTCCGGAAAATTCATGAGGGAACTCATACTCGAAACCAGGATAGGAAAAATCCTGTCACCAAGCGTATTGAACTGGATTTCAGGGGACGTGTTCACACAACGGTGGTGCACCTATACCTACGGACACACACCCGACGTGGCCGAACTTTATGTGAACGATAACTTCAGGAAAATCTACAGCAGCAATGAATGCAGGGGAAACTTCAACTCATGCATGACGGACAGGGAAAGAGACATATTCTACCGGGATGCGGTAAAGGCCAAAGCCGCCTATATCACGGACAAACAGGGATACGTACTGGCAAGGGCCATACTGTTCACCGACGTCACAGACCAGGACGGTAAAAAATGGAGACTGTTGGAAAGGCAGTATTCCTCCGATGGAAACGATGTCCTCAAACGGCTGCTTGTTGACAAACTGATCCAAGGCGGACATATCGACGGCTATAAGATTGTGGGTGCCTCATGCAACGAGGCGAATGCGTTTGTAGCCATTGACGGAAGCTCGCTTTCCGACAGACAGTTCGAAATAGACTGCATTCTGGGTGAGAAAGACACACTTTCCTATCAGGACTCCTTCAAATGGTATTGCTACAACCGGGACAAGGCATACAATTATCCCCATGCGGAATATACCTACGAACTTGACACAACGGACCTTAACCTTTACGGGGACAGTGATGAAGATGACGATGACGAGGAGCAGGAATGGGACGAATACCACCGGTGCTATTGCAGGGAAACCACGCTCTGCCACCTGCACGGCAGGGAAATAAATGTGGACTCAAACAATCTGGAAGGTTTCATCTACATAGGCCTGCTGGACGAGTACCACCACGAGGACGACTGCACACGCTGTGACAAATGCGGAGCGTCCGTCCTTGACAACGATACAAGGTATTCGGACATAACCGGACAGTACTATTGCAGTGAACAATGTCAGGAGAAAGCCGAGGATGAATTCAGACAGAAGAACTGGCATTATTCGGAGTACGATGACAAATGGTATGAAGACGGTACGGATGTGACCCGGATTCATATATGGAATGCATTGACCAAGAAGTACGAAGAGAAGACCATCGCTGTGGACACGCTATGCGGCCTGCTGAAAGATGAAGAAGCCTGGGAGTTTGACAATGCCGTCTTCAACGAGATAGATACGGCCACAAATCTTCCGTACGGTTACAAACTTATAAAAGTGACACAGAATGAATACGCAACTGTTGAAGCGGCTGTATAACATCTACAGCCCGAGCGGAAAGGAACAGGAAATGATAAAGTTTCTTTCCGCCTATATCAGGACACTTCCCGGCCGGGTAGCCCTCACACAGGACCGCTACGGGAACCTGTATGCGGTAAAGGGGGAAAGTGACACCTATCCCTGCCTGGTAAGCCATATCGACCAGGTGGCGCACTGCAACCGCTCAAAGGATTTCAGGGCCGTCGAGACAAGGGACATCATTTTCGGCTTCTCACCCGGGAAAAAGCGGTTCGAAAACCTGGGGGCGGATGACAAGAACGGCATATTCATCTGTCTGGAATGCCTGAAAAAATACGATGCGCTCAAAGTCGTATTTTTCAGGGAAGAGGAAACAGGATGCAGGGGCAGTACGGAAGCGTACATGCCTTTTTTTGACAATGTGCGCTTTGTCATCCAGCCGGACCGGAAGGGGCATTCCGACCTGATTACGAACATAGGCTGTTCGGAGCTCTGCTCGGAAGAGTTCCTTGAAGCGGCGGAACCGGAAAAATGGGGATATTCCGAACAGAACGGAATGATGACCGATGTGCTGGCATTGAAAGAGAACAGCCTCAGTGTCAGCTGTGTCAACCTGAGCTGCGGCTATTACAACCCTCATTCGAACGAGGAGATAACCGTCAAGAAAGACCTGCAAAAATGCCTGTCCTTCGTGGAGCATGTCATAGAGGGATGTACGGATGTCTATCCCCATACCCGGGCGACGGAATACGTATCCCGCTACGAGGACGAGGATGAGATTCACGACATACTTGCCTGCGACCCTGCCCTGACACCCCAGGACCTGTATGACATGTATTCCACCAACTTCCCGCATTTCAGCCTGGAAGACTATGAAAGGATATACGGGGAACACAGACAACTCTGGCCGGAATATGGAGAAAACAAAGACTGACGAATGCATAACGGGATCTTCCGGAACACCCGGCACACCAACCCGCAGGCAGACCTCAGAAATTCCACGGATGAGGTCCGCTTTTTCATTTCTTGCCGTAAAGATAGCCGTTTGCCGGGCTGATTGCGCAAGGCGGCCCTGCGGGCTGGTTGCGCAAGGCGGCCCTGCGGGCTGGTTGGCGGGAAAAAATCATCCTCGCTCCGCTCCGGTATTTTTTCCCGCCAAGCCTTGCCGCAATCCCCGGCAAACAGGCTGCAAGGACAGCAAGAAATAAAAATGCCTACCAAGGTAGGCCGATGTCTGACTAAAAAATGAAGCATATGGTTACACTGGATTACAAGCTCATGCTCTCCCTGTCCCTGTGGCAATACAACCACCACCCGGACGAGGGACTGACTTCCGGACTGTTCCAAAAAACTTTCGGACCGGTTGACGGAAAGCACTATTACGAAAAATGGACCGGATATTTCAACCGGAACCTCTGGGATATGATCGCCTATTTCAGGGGAGAGGGAGAAAACGGACAAAAATTCTGTGACATGATAGCCGCACAGGTGGAATTGTATACCAAAAACAGGAGGGAATATGGAATACGGTAACTATTACACAGAAGAAACGCTCAGAAGCCTGAACGCCGCTTACGATACCCTATACGGGATAACCTCCAGAGAAACGGAAAAGGTCAACGGAATCATCCGCAGAATGGAAAAGGCCGGAAGATTCCCACCCGTACCGCAGGAAGGAGACCTGCTCGAATACTTTCCGCAAAACGGGGACTACTTCCCGCAGGCACATATCGAAACGATAAGGAAAGGGCAGGCGACGGTCTGCCTTGCGTCCCATGCGCCGTTCTGCCACACGAAAAACAGAAAGGTGTGCTACAGCACCGAAGGCGGTCCGTGGACACGGGTGCCGTCCGCGGGCATGACACCGGCCGGACTTGCCACAAAATGTTTCCAGACATGGGGACGCAACGGAAGGTGCCGGAACGGGGAGGTGTATTTCCATACGGTCGTACGCTCATGGACCTTCCACGAACCGAATCCCCTGTACGGTGACTATACGATGAAAGAGTGGACGAAATACCCGGTGGAAAAAATTCCCGACCCGGAGAAGAAAGGCGAATACTTTTACCGGTGTGAAGGCATCACCCTCTATTCCGAAAAGGAGCTGGAGGAACTGGCCGGACTGCTGCAAGGAAAACTGTTCGACGGACTGCACAGGCGGGCGCTGGTACTTTGGGGATACCGCATGGAACGGATATTCCTGCCGGCAACGGAATGGAACGCGGCGGAGGGAGAGATACATCTCTCCTTTCTCGGAGGGGCACCGGCAAAAATACAGACAGACCATAAAAGACACAGGCTGACCGTACGCATAAAGAAGTCAAACCCATAAAAAGCAGAACAGATGGCAGGATATGACATACCCCGTGAAATATGTCCGCTGGAAAAACGGATAAGCGATTTTTCCGTCTCATGCGGATACGACCCCATGACCGTGTTCAACGATTTCCTGATGTTCGTCATACACGGTTTCTCACCCGGAGCGCCGCCCCTGAAGAACTGGAAATACAAACGGAGGCAGAACATCGCGTTCATGGAGATGACCGCCGAATGGGTACGCCTCATGCAGGACCGGCTGAAGGATGACGAAAGCTGGTACGACCCGTTCGGAGACCTCTACATGAGCCTGTCTTCCAGAACGGGACAGAGGATGCAGGGGCAGTTCTTCACACCGGCACCGATCTGTGACCTCATGATCGCATGTACCGGGACCGGAGAGAAAGTACAGGGAAAGCGGATGAACGACCCGACCTGCGGAAGCGGAAGACTGCTGCTGGCATTCCACGTACGGCACCTCGGAAACTATCTGGTGGGGGAAGACCTCAACCATACCTGTTGCCTGATGACCGTATGCAACATGCTCATGCACGGATGTGTGGGCGAGGTCATCCATCACGACAGCCTTGTTCCGGACAGCTTCCTGGACGGCTGGTACGTGAACCCTTTCCTTACACGGACCGGAATCCCCTGCATACGGAAAATGAGCGAGGCCGACTACCGGACAGGCCGCCGTCTTCCTGTAAACGGGATACTGGAGCGGAAAAAGTTACTGGTGGAGAACCGGAAACGGTGCCTGCCTCCCAACCGCCCGGCACAAAAAGTCCCAACCGATGACACGCATATTATTAATCCATAAAAACAGAAAATATGAAACTGAACGCAAGTAACGAACTGAAATCCCGCCTGACCCATGCGGCAGCCAACGGGAGTGTGATTGCAGCGTAAGTATTCGATAAACTCCCTCGTATAATGGGTAACGTATGTTCATAATATCGT
>OHIM01000259.1_pt1 | contig 33658 bp, 46 predicted proteins | sample 1568271 | NCBI WGS metagenome assembly OHIM01 (sample SAMEA3879580, study PRJEB24766) | human gut metagenome | biome: human-associated habitat; feature: feces | place: USA | collected 1985/1987
ACAATTACTGCACCAACACTTGCTCTATCACAAGTTGAGCGTGTAGCTAGTTTTTCAGCCAATTCCATAAAATACTCTGACCAAGGTTGTCTAGCCATACTTATGCCTCCTTATTCTTTAATGCTATATATTACGCAAAAAAATATAATAAAACTAATAGATACGATACATCTATATAAAATGCGACAGTATAAACTGCCGCATATAACATCTCTATATTTTCTTTTTAAATGTATTAAAATCTATAAACATTTCAGGATCATTATGTTCATCATATCTATTTGGTATAGTGTAGCCATATCCAACATATACTTCTTCTCCAACAATGGATTCAAGTATAACTTTTGAAGAATGACTATATTTCTTATCAATCCTAATTGTAAATCCTAGTTTATTAATAGCTTCTTCTAATTCATTATCAAATGAAATTCCTCGCCTACTATTTTCAGTATCAGTACCATAACAATATTTAGTTTTAATTTCCTCTAAGTATAGAGTTTCATTAGGTTGCTCAGCATTAAGCTGTTCAATAATTTCAAGTATTTGTTCATTTACGTTTTTTGAATTAAAGTCTATCATATCACATTACCTCTATCTTTCTTGCGTATAAAATAAAAGGGAGCTTTCGCTCCCTAAATTGTTATTCTTCAAAGTATTTTTCAAACATTGATGTCATTAAATTAATCCATTTATCAACGTCTTCTTTGGTTTTAAAGTCTGGCCAATGGCCAGGTACTACCTTTATGTCGTTTTTCTTACATTGCTCAAAGAAATACTTCTTTAATTCATTAGTCATTAGATCCTCCTACGTTGTATAATCTTAGCATTTTAAATATACTTTTAAGCATTTACTCAAATGATTTTCATAAAATTTTACTGTACATATATGAACGCACCAGTCACAAAAAATTATAAACTTGCCATTATGATTTTCACGTAAGTATTCTTTTGCTAACCTTATGAATTCTTTTTGCACCATATATATCTCATTATGAGACAGTTCATCTTCTAAATCCTGATTGCTTATAAAGTTAATACATTTTTCATCCGTGAATTTGTTGTTTTCAACTATGTCTTTTAATTCATCTAGTTGTTCATTAATATAGTCATCAAATAATTCAACATTAAACATGTTCAGATTCCTCCTATACTGCATACGGCCTATATAAGTTAGCTACATGTTGCTTACCACTAAATATAGACTTCATCAATTTAGTAGTTGAAGTAGGTCTACTCTTCTTAACTACTTCTCTTGATAAATAGTCTAAATGTTGTCTTACGAAAGTTTCTACTAATAGTTCAGCTAAAAGTTTTCTATCTCTTTCAGCCTTAGTTCCCATAATTACACTGTCATTAGTAGATCTCTTTCCTGTAAATACTTCAGCTTCAACTGTATGTTTAATACCTTCAACAACTGAACTTGCTATTTGAGATAATAAATCTTCATTATCTGCCATAGCTCTTAATCCTTCTTCTGAGAACTTACCTTCTAACGCCATAGAAGCTTGTAACTTACTAGCCATTAATGACATGGCTTGCTCTTGGATAGTTTCTTTATAGAACATAAAGTAAACTTCTATATCTTTAGTTTGAGATAATCTCCAAGATCTTCTACTAGCTTGTCTCATTGTGAATATATTATATCCCATTTGATAGAATACAATAGTAGTAAAATCTAATAAATCTAAACCAGTTTTAACTAAGTTAGGATTACACATTAGTACATCTATATCATTCTTTGCTAATTGTTCTTCCACCCATCTTTCTCTATTTTTAGCTTTAACTTTAGAAGTTAAATCAACTGCTTTAATTCCTTCTTCATTTAAAGCGTCAATTAATTTAGATGCAACATCAGTCTTATTAGTCCATTCATAATAAACTAGCACTTTTTCACCAGCAGCTTTCTTTTCCTTAACTAAATTAATAAGAGCTCTTTCTTTATTTCTTAATCCCTTATCTAGTTCTCTAGGAGTACAAAGAACGTCAGCTGTATCAGGATGTATTATTGGAACACAATTATATGGCATATCAGGATAAGTAGATAATGATTGCAATAAAGCACCCATTGTCTTCATTCCTCCGCCACCGCCCCAAGAGCATAAGCTTCTTAGGTTATTTTCTAATTCTTGATAAGATGCATTTAACTCTGCGTCCATATCAACTGGTAATGGATATTCAGTATACTCTGGTAATCCTTCGGCCATATCTGCTATAGAAACAAATACTGCATTTTCAAGTAAGAATTTAGTGAATACTAGTGGAGATACTCCTGGTAATCTCTTTTCAGAGCCACTCTTAATCTTATCTCCCCTTCTTCCATTTCTACCTCTTTCATGTTCAGATGTTCTCTTAACAACACCATAAGTTCTTTGGAATGCTGCTTCATCAGAGTACTCAAACCCTTCTGCTTTCATTACTTCTGGCATAGTTCTATAAAGAATATAGAATAAACCATCAGCATATCCATTTAATAAAGTACCAGTTAATCCGATTACTTTATTAGCTGCCATTGCTAAATCTCCCATAGCTTGTCCTTGTAAAGAGTCGCCCTTATATTCATGTAATTCGTCTGCTATAAAGTAATCTACATGTCCTTTAAGTCTTTCTCTAACATATTTAGCTATAGAATATTTCCTTACTCCATTTGCAGATGAAGAAATATTGCCAGTTTCTTTTAATTCATCTTTCTTCTCCATTAACTTTAGTAAGAAACCTTGTTCTTTCTTATTTAAAGTTTCTCTTCTTGAGAAGTAATCATTATACATTTCTTCAAAATGACTCTTCATTATCCATCCTTCAGAACCTAACTTAACCCATTTAGAATCTTTCTCAAATTTATTAAGTGGTGTCCATAGCTTAGCATTACAAGGCACTCTAACGTCCCTGTTTTTTTCAGAATCAAATTTTAATACACTATTGCCACATACAATATTATAAGCATACTCTTTTAGAAAGTCTTTTTCAGTTAATCTTTCTCTTACCTTATATCTGTTTCTTCCTTCACCTTTGTAAACTTCTTTAAATAAAGTTTTACCACATTCAGGACATACAAAACATTCTTTTGATTTAGACCAAATTGCTGCAGGTCTTTTTTCATAGCTAAACTTTGCATTTTCTTTTGATAAAATTATAAATGAATGTTCTTTCTTATACTTATCTTTAATTGTATCTTCAAGTGCCATTAATTCAGATATATTTTCTACTATATATCCTTTAGCATTAGGCACTAATCTTTCTACTTCTCTTTGCCACTTTTCAACTAAGTGTCCAGGACACATTATAATAGTAGAACTTCCTGCCTTTTTTCCGTAATGAGCATAAGCCATTCCTGCACCTAATAGTGTTTTACCGACACCCATCTCCCCTACTACTATTGTAGTTTTATTCTTATTCATATTATTAACTACAGCTTGTATAACAGCTTTTTGAGCTTCATATATTTCTATTCCACCATAATAACATGAATCATCATAGTTATTTACATACTCTGAATATGTATCTTGATGTGGATCAAACTTAGGTACAAATGCTCTTTGTATTTTTTCTGCAAGTATATCTCCAAATACATTTAAATACATATCTAATCCAGTAACTTCAGTCATTACTTCTGAAACGGTATTGTTGTTATTGATACTTAATACTCCACTTCTTAATCCATTTTGAACGATATCTAGTAAGCCGCTTCTAGACACAGAAAACTTTAAACATTGAAAAGGAGTATTTTCATAACAATGATATACTGTTATTCTTCTAATACAGCCTAAAGATCTTAAATTGCTTAATATGTATGGAACCCATTCTCTTAATATTGGTACAGATGTGTTACCATATATTTTATCATATAAGATTTCTTCTAATTCATCTTCATTTCTATAAAATACATAGAATGTGTATAGTTCATTTGTGTCTGTTCTATTAATAACATCTTTTTTCTTTATAACCATGTATGAGAAGTCACTTCCATTTTGTTTTTCCTTCTCAATATCGAATTGCCCTTGAATAGTAGCATGACATCTACCTTCAACATAACAGTTAACTCTTTTCTTAAGAGCTTTAGAAACGTTCTTTAAAAGTTTATCAGATGCTACAATAGAACCGAATACAAATTCAGATGACTGTCTATCAATAGCAACAGCTTCATAGTGCATAAAACTACTATTATCTATAGTTATTCTTCCAAAATTCTTTGCCATAATATTTTACCTCTTTCTTTTCATTTCGTATGTAAGGCTCAATTAAGAGCCACTATTAAGACTTCTTAAAAAATGAATGACCTTTAATAAATGTTTTTTAGGAATTTTAATTTCCATAGTCATTAATTCATTGTTTTCTTCCTTTGCAAAGTTTAGAGCTATATCTTCTAACTTCCTGAATTTTTCTAATTCTTTTTTATCCATAGATACTTCTCCATCACTTCATATTTACTTTATTTTATCCCAAGATAAATTTACGCCACATTGAGAGCAATTAGATTCTCCTTTAGCTACTTGGTGCTTGTTATTAAGAGCATCACATATAGGACAAGAATATTTTTTATATTCATCTCCATAATCATGCTCTACCGGATATATCTTTGTAATCCTTTGATATGCAAACTCGCCTTCAGTTACTGTACCTCTAGTACTTCTTCTAAGCTCCTTTGTCCTTTCTCTTAATCTTTCTATATATAAATCTTTTTGAACTAGCATACTATCTCTTTTAGATAAAGCTTGTTCAAGATCTTTAATTTGTTTATCATACCAATCTGCATTATTTCTATAATAATTATTTGTAAATAAAACTTTATCTGCTGTAGATGAAGCAATTTTATTTATTTGTTCATCGCTTAAAGTCACATTGATTCCTATCACTTTATCACCTCATAGTTTCTATAAATTATTGCTTTTAATATGTTCTTGAACTTCTTTTGGAAAACTACTTATATCATCAGTCCAGTATCCACAATTAATCCCATAGTGATATAATTCATACTTCCCACAACAATCACATTTAGATAGTCCCTGTTGATAAAAAGGAAGAGAAAAGCCTAAGACTCTTCTCTTATGAAATCCGAAGAAGCATTTGATTTTTTGAATCATATTTTCTTCTCCTTGTTAGATATTTTTTCTGTATCTATAAATTGATACTCATATCCATTTTCTTTAAATATCTTACTAGCATTAGTTACTCTAAAAGCTCCTGGCTCTACTTCAAAAAAAGTATCTGCATCAGTTTCTGCAAAAACTTGGGTAAGATATAATTTATTGCAGTAAGGCATGAATATTTTATATATTTCTGCCCCACCTATTATGAAGATCTCTTCTTCACTATCATTATTTAAAATAATATTTATATCATTTATATAAGTTACATTTTCAGTAGATTCTTTTGGAGTTCTTGATAAAACAATATTTTTTCTATTAGGCAAACCATCTTTAAAAGGTAAACTTTCAAAAGTCTTTCTTCCCATTACAACTGTTTTATCAGTAGTGATTTCTTTAAATCTTTTTAAATCACCTGGAATATGCCATAATAGTTTATTATCTTTTCCTATGCCACCATTTGAATCAACTGCTACAATTATATTAATGTTCATAAACTCACCTCATTAGCTATTAAGCCATCTATTGTCTAGATAGCAGAATCCATATACTGCTAGACATATTACTGGAATCCATATTGCCCAGAAAATAACCTTACCGAAATTAGAACTTAAATTATCAACTGTTTCGTTGATTGTAGAATCTGCATATATAGGAACTCCACTTTCTCCAATGTTTCCGTCCTTTAGTTTGGTGTATATGGTACCTGTTATTTTTGTAGGTACTCCATAGTATTTATACCTTACATGTGAAGATGTTTTTATTGTAGTTATATGTGGTGCATAAGGCATTGCGAATTGAGAAACATTAAACTTTACATCTAAGAATGTAGCTTCTTTTGCAGATAGATCCTCTGAACCTGCATAGTCCCAGGTCCAATAAGTTTCAGTTTTAGTTTTCGTCTTACCTTTAGAATCAGTATAAGTTACTGTTCTTGTATGCATAGTATATACTTCTTTTACTTTTTCAACATATAAATATTCTCCATCTATCTCAGGATAAGATACTGTATCAATAGCTACTAAATCTCCATATACAAAGGCATTACCAACATTGGTATCCATAGCATATCTAAATAATTCATTATTATCTATTTTAAGAGCTTTATTATACTCCTCGTTTTTATCCATTTGTATTTCTGATATTCTTCCTGATACTAGAAATCCTAATACTAACATTATTGCTGCGATTGCGATACTAAGTATAATCTCTCTTTTAGTGATCTCCATATACTACTCTCCAAATAAATTTTGAGGTGCGTCAGATGGTGCATTGTAATCTAAGTAATCAAATTCAACTAATTCATATCCTAAGAATCCAAGTATTTGCTTACTAGGGAACTTTTTAACATATCTGTTATATTCTTTGATTTGTTTGTTATAATTGCTTCTATATTCTGCAATCATATTTTCTGTAATACTAAGTTCATTCATTAATTGCTTATAGTTGGTGTTAGACTTTAGTTCTGGATAAGCTTCAGCAGCAGCGTTGATCATTGTAGTTACTTCTCCAATATCACCTTTTCCATTATTTCTAGCTTCAACAACATTTTGTAAAGTTTCTGCTTCATGCTTGTCATATTGCTTTACTGTATCAACTAAATTGTAAACTAAGTCAACTCTTCTCTTTTCTTGAACTTTAATATCAGAATCAGCTACTCTTATTTGTTCTTCAAGGCCTATTGCTTTGTTTTGTACAGAATTAAATGCAAATACTCCTAGAATAACTAATGCTAAGATAGTAGCTACAATAACTAAAATTGTTTTTAAATTTTTCATAATTTTAACCTTCCTTTGCTTATATTCCTAATTCGAACTTTAGTTGAGGTTTAACAGGTTCATAATCTATTAGTTCAAAATCATCGACTGTGAAATCATAGAAATTATCCTTACCTTCTTTTAAGATTAATTTAGGCGACTTATTACTAGGTGTTCTAGAAAGCATGTCCATTGCTTGTTCAGTATGTCTATCATAAATATGAAGATTATCCACTACATGCATGAACATACCTGGCTTTAAACCAACATGTCTTGCTACCATCATCATTAATGCTACATATTGCATTTTATTTATATGACCAGCTACAAGATAATCATTTGATCTTTGAGTAAGAGTCATATCTAAATACTGACCTCTAACAGTCCAAACAGTCATAAATGCACAAGGATTTAAGCCTTTGGTTTCTTCAAAATCTGAGTATTGATATAGATTCATGATATGTCTTCTAGTGTATGGTTCATTTTTTAAACCATCTAATAGCTTATTCATTAAGTCATATTTCTTTACTGTAGCTCCATATCTTTGACCTATGGTTCTAGTATTATCTACTTCCCATGAATCCCACCAAGTAATACCATACTTGTTAGCTAATAAATCTAAATCATTCGATTGCTCTTGGTAGATCCATAAAATCTCGCCAATAGCTTTCTTAATATAAATAGGTCTTAATGTAGTAATAGGAAATTCTCCTTTACTAATATCATATTTCTCAACTATTTGATTGATAAATATTGTATGAGCTGGTTCTCCATCCTCATATACTGGTCTTACCTTGTGACCTTCTGTACTTGTACCTTCTGATAATATTTTTAATATATTATCTAAAGTATACTTATCTGCTTTTGTTATGTTATTTTGCATCTTTATTCTCCTTGCTATATATTTCAATAATATCTTCATCAGTAAAATCAACACTAGCTAAGTGCTCGCCATTTAATACTTCTCCTTTATACCTTATTAGATTCTTTAAATCATAATCATAACTATCTAGAACCTTGGAGATTTCTATTACTTTTACAAAGACTGCATTCATTGATCTAGTATTCACTTGGACAATATCTAAAACTGAAATATCTTTCATACACTCACCTCCTTAAAGATAATGTCTATATATTTTTACATTGCTCCAAAATTCTATATATGAAATCTCATCAAGGAACTTTTTAGTAAAATCATTTATTTCATTAAAGGGTAACGGTATTTTATCAATAATTAATTGGGCATCTATATTGCTGGAGTCTAGTAATTTAATACCTTCTCCAGCAACTATGCAATCCCATCTTTTATCTAAAACTTGTACATAATTCACTTCTCTTATTGTCATTTTTTATTTTCCCATCATCAATTTGTGAGATTTTATAACATTTTCACATAATGCTATAACTGTTAATGTTCCAGTATGTCCATAACCACTAGCTATATTGATATTAGAATAATGATTTAAGATATCTTCTTTATCAAAATCTCCTACACCAGGTATTCCATCTACTCTATCCATAGAGCAATCAATAATTGTTTCTACAAAAGATCCATCAATATCGCAACTGTTAAACATTTTTCTTTTGCCACATCCAGTTACAATAATATCTGTTTCTTCCAATCCCTTTTCCTTTTCATATTCTGCACTTTTAGTATGAAGAACGGTTGGTGTCATATTCTTTTGTAACGCTAATTGCATTAAAGGTTTACCTATCAAATTACTTCTATTGAATATAGCAATAGACTTACCAGTTAAATCTCCATGTACATACTCAAGTAGCTTAATAACCCCTAGAGCAGTACATGGTACTAACGCTTTATCACTTCCTGAAACTAATAATCCTTTTTGTTCATTAGTAAATCCATCTACATCTGCATTTGTAGGAATTAACTTTGCTATATCTTCTTCAGTTAACTGAGGGAATGGTAATTGAACTATAATTGAATATCCTTCATGTTTACTTATGATATTTTCTAAAGTAAATAGTAATTCTTCTTTAGTTCTTCCACTCCATTTAACTTCTGCCAGTGCTACTTCAATACCTAACTCATTTGCTACTTTCATTTTATTAGAAACGTATTTCTTACTTGGCTCATAGTAACGTTCAGCCATAATAATCAATAGTTTAGGTGTAGATTTGAGATGCTTAATCTCTATCCTAAGTTGCTCTTTCCATTGTTCTGCGAATGCTTTAGTGTTAATTTCCATGTCAATTACTCCTTAAATGTTTTATTTACTTTTTAATTTTTGACCACAATATACGCAGTAGAATATTCCATCTATTGCAGATGTAACTCTACCGCATTTGCATATACCAGTATCACTTTCTTCGTCATATTTACTTAATTTATAAGTTGAATCTTTATCAATTAATGCTTTTAACCATTCTTTTGATTCTTCATCCATAATGCGATTATCATTAATTGTTGTAATAGTATTTCTGACTCCTATATCAGTCATAGATTTTAATTCCTTTCATTAAATAAATTTCTAAGCAAGTACTTTAAACTCTCCATTTGGAAGAAGTACATTAATCTCAACTTTATTCACAGTAGTTTCAGTAATTTCAACACCTTTATCAGTGTCAGTTTCAGTTTCAACTGTTTGTTTTGAAACTCTACCTTTAATAAGATGACTATGGCCATCTCCTTCATCTACTATTCCATCTAGACATCCTGATGTTAAAACTAATCCAAGTTGTCCAATATTAAATGGTAGAAGAGGATTCTTGATAGTTTCATCTAACTTCTCAACTCTTTGATTTGCCCACATCTTATCCATTAAAGAAGATTTTTCAATAATTTGTTCAACTTCTTCTAAGTCCAATGCAGATCCTTTAAATAAATCAATATAGACACTTGATCTTGGTAAAACATATTCTGTATCAAGTTCTTCAATATTTGCTATTCTTGAAAATTCAAATAATCTTCTTAATTTTGCATACTCTTCTTCTCTAGGTTCTTTGACAGATTCCTTTTGGCCAATAATATGAACTAGTCCAAGGTTAGAAAATCCAATACCTTCAGCTTTTATTATTTGAATATTTTTTAAATGTTTACTAAGCATTGAACAAATATCTTTGAATAATCTAGTGTAAGGCATTGTTATTACCATTACTCCGTCTGTTCTAAGGTATTTGAACATATCTGCTATATAGCTTTTTTCAATTCTTTTATTAGCAAAGATATCTTCTTCATCTATTTCTAAGTGAAGTTTCGGTTGAACATATAAGATATCAAATGCATTGTTTTGTATTCTTGAACCTCTCAAAATACCTTTTACTACCTTATGCATATTTGACTTAGCTCTAGATAACATTACATCATTCGCTTCATTACCATAGGCCAACACTTTGTTTGGAATAATATTAAATGGATCTATATTTGCTCCATCATAACAATCAGGATAAAACAAAGTTATATCCCTATTTCCTGTTGGAATTATCTTTCTAGATATTTCATACAAAGAAGAGCTATTGCTTATATCATTCTGTTGCCTATTACTATAAGCTTGGTGCCATTGCAAAGCATATCTGTTAAAATCTGCGGATGAAAAATCTTTAAGCATTATCGTGTCAAATTCTTCACATATTGTAGTTAATGCTCTTTTAAATGCGTGCACATCCTCAGCTGTTTGTGCATTGCTTATTTCTAAAAGTATATTTCTATATTTAGAATGGAATAAATCTCTTCCAGTAGTAAAATATGCTTCACCTGTTGCCAAAGCTATGTCATATGCTAATGCGTAAAACTTATTTTTGTATGTAAGTAAGCTATCTGGTTTTGTATCAAGTTTAACTTGATCATTTAAAGTTTTCATTCTTACGATATTGTCTCTGATTGTATATAAACTAAATAACATTTTTGTACCTCCATTTTTCCATTAAGCGTCATAAATAAAGCACTTTTTTATATTATGCTTTTTAAAAAAATAAAAAGACCGGATTTACTCCGATCTTTAAAATTTATGCAATAAATTGTTGAAGGATTAAAGAATCCCTATCTCTTTTTGCTTTAATTGTAATAACTTGATTGTTTTTCATATATTTTGTATTTCCTTTATATATTGTACTGAATACAGTACTATCAATGTATCCTGATGTAGTTTCTAAAGTTAAGAAGGCCATTGGATTATTATTCTTATCTTTTATCTTCTTAACTCTTCTAACTATAGCTTGTAATTGACATACTTCTCCATGTCTAACTCCTTCAAATGAAAATGGTTCAAAATATTGAACTGGATTACTTGTTATAGGTACTTCATATAACACAGATTCTATGTCTTGAAGACTAGCTTCTGATTTAAATATCATATCTTTTGAAATTTTAATCTCGGCCAAAGGTTCTTCCTTTCTAGCTTCACAATATTCTTTATATACTGCTAGTCTATTTTCTTCAAAACATTCAAAAGCTCCTCCAAAAATAGAAACCACAAATGCCTTCTTATTGAATTTACTTGTAACCTTGTCCATAGTATCTTTTAAAGAGCTTAATGGTCTTGCAGCGTCTAATGCATCATATGCAACTTTACCTAAGCCTTTAGCTGCAACGAATCCTATTCTTAATTGGTTATCTTCTATTGAGAATGGCCATAATGATTTATTTATATCTAATCCTAAGAATCTTATTCCTACTCTTCTACATTCTTGTATTGTTTCAGATATAGATTCTTTTCTATCATATGCATTTGTTAAAGAGTTCTTCATCCACTCTAACGGATGATATGTCTTTAAGTAAGCTGTGTAATAGCATAATAATGCATAAGCAACTGCATGAGATTTATTAAAACTATACTTACCAGTATCAAGCATTATATCCCATATTCTAGTTGCTACATCTTCAGGAACTCTATTCTTATTAGCAAGTTCTCTATATTCGGTTTCTGCAGCTGCTAATTTTTCTTGTTTCTTTTTAGCAGCAAACTTCATTACTTGGAATGCTCTTTCTAGATCCATACCAAAGTTAACAAGTATTTGCATCATTTGTTCTTGATATAAAAGAACACCATTGGTACTAGCTGTAACAGAATCATAGAATGGATGTATAAGTTCAATTTCTCTTTTACCTTCAACTACTTGCATATATACTTCATCTAGTTTAGAAGATATGCATGGTCCACGAACTAATGCTAAACAAGCAGCTAGTTCTTCTATTGTTCTAGGTTTTAATCTATCCATTCTCTTTTTATAAGTTTCTGATGATATTTGGAATAACGTAGTAGTATTTTTAGATCCTATCGTATCCCAAACATAAGGATTATTTAACCATACATCATCATCAAAATCAGCTTCGAAATTAATATCTATTTCTGTAGCTGAAGTTACGTCAAGAGTTGCTAATGATAAATAATCATACTTAATGGCACCTGCATATTCAGCATCTGATAAATTTAATGCTGTGGCCATCATGCCATCGTCTTTTCTATTTTTGATTAATGGGACGTATTCTTTTAAAGGAATAGGACTAATAAGAGTACCAGCAGCATGTATGCTAGTTGTTTTAGATAAGTTTTCTAATTTCATAGCAGCTTCGAACCATTCTTCATGTTCAGCTTTAATAGTTCTTAATTCTTCGCTAATTTCAAGAGCTTCTTCAATAGACAAATCAGTTTGCTTTTCTCCATCTTCATCATTGTAATATACTTGAGGAATCAATTTAGCAGTATACTCTGCAAAATCGCTCTCTATATTGAAAATTCTAGCAGTATCTTTAATAGCAGAACGAGCCTTTCTTATAGTAAAAGTACTAACAAGAGCACAACATTCCTTACCATATTTATTAAGAGTATATTCAAACAGTTCCATTCTTCTGTTACTAGCAACATCTAGGTCTACATCTGGAACAGAACCCTTTCTATGAATAGAAATAAATCTTTCAAATAATAATCCATACTTAATAGGATCTACTTTTGTTATCCCTATTAGATATGCAATTAAACTTCCTCCTATCGAACCTCTGCCTGGTCCCATTGGAATATGTTTCTTTTTTGCATAATCATAAATATCTTTAATGATTAATAAATATCCACTAAATCCTACTTCTTTTAAAGTTTCAAGCTCATATTGAGCTCTATCATAATAAACTGATGGATCTTTTAATCTATAACTTATTTCATTTAATTTATCTATAGATATTTTTGCAAGATATTCATCCTCATTATATCCCTCTGGTATATCTGCTTTAGGCATTTTTATTTTACCATCATACAAATTAGATAAATCTATTTGTGAAGCTATTCTAACTGTATTATCAATAGCTTCTTCTACTATTTCTCTATCTAGATAAGGAAATAATTCTACTATTTCCTCATGATTCATTAAATAATAACATTTATCAGGATAAATCATAGCGTCATCATGCTTTTTCTTTTGGGCCATCTTTACATGTTGATCATGTGCTATATAGTCCTCTGCATTTAAATAATGAATGTCGTTAGTTACAACCAGCTTTGTGCAGGTTTCTTTAGCTAATTCCACTAATAATTTATTAACTGTTATCTGATCTTCAAAATCACCTGGCTGAATTTCAAGATAAAAGTCAGCAAATATTTCTTTATATTCTTCAATTAATTTAATTATTTCTTTGTATCTTATATTAATATAATCATCTATAATATCTTCTTGAGATATTTCTATTGGATCTATTCCTGCAGTCTTTAAAACATTGTTGATATTATCCATATGCATTTCTAAGCCTTCAATACCATCATTACTCACTTTAACTATATCCATAATCATTTTAGGTATTCTACCACCTAAACATGCAGATAAAGCTATTAAGTTTGAACCGTGTTCTCTTAATACTGATATATCTGTACGTGGTTTGTAGTAATATCCATTGAATTGTGAGTCTGCTGATATATGTAAAAGGTCTTTATAACCTTGTTTGTTCTTAGCTAATAATACTAAATGATAATACCCTTTTTGTTTTTCAGTACGGTCATTGCACTCATAGGCTTCTAATCCTATTAATGGCTTGACACCATGTTCATTGCACTCTTTGTAAAATTCAATTACATTGGCCATAGAACCATGGTCAGTAATAGACAATGCTTCTATGCCTATATTCTTGGCTTTCTTCACAGCATCCTTAGTTTTTAGTATGCTGTCACCAATTGAACCTTTCGCATAGTGCATGTGTAAAGGTATATACATTGTTCTCTCCTCCTGAAGTCAAATAAAAAAGACCAGTTAATACTGGTCTTTAAATTTATAATATATTATCTAATTCTTTAAATTTATCAAAAATATTAAATTCACAGGCACCATCTAAGAATTGATAGTTACTGCCATTATCTGTTGTAACATATAAATATTTTACGTCTTTCATCACAAAAGCATTAAGGTCATCAGTCAATTCTTTTGACTCTATTATATCTTTATTAGGACCATAATATCTTTTATATGTAGATTTTAGTCCGTCTATCATTGCTCTAAGTGGAACTTTAGCTGGATTATCGTCATATTCTAAATCTTCATTTACTGCTTTTAAATCTTTATATCTTTCTTTGTCGATTTTAAGTAAATCGCCTTCCCAAAACAATTCTATTTTCCCAAGAAAAAGTCTACTAAGTTTTCCACTTCTTTCTTTGGCTATATATATTTTTTCATACGGAACTGTTGTTGTAGACAATCCATAATCAATTATATCCTCACTTCTCAATCTTTTATTACCAAATTTTATAAAGCTCAAAATAGCCACCCTCTCATTTGTGTTTTTATATAATTTATTGTATATTTATTTGAAATTGTGCTATAATATTAGTAAGGAAAGGTCAAGTGTTACATTTGACCTATGGCTTATGATATGTTAAAGATTAAAGTAGCTTAACTTGGTGAGTGTGGGCTACTTTTTTCTTTTTGTATCTTTATCTTCAGTTACAGACAATTCAGCTGTAACACCATCTATACTTCTATCAACTTTCGTTGAGAATTTCTTTCCAAATACAATCGAAACTATAGCAACTATAGTTACACTGATTATAAGTAAAGCTTGTATAAATTCTGACATGGATACCACCTTCTTCCCGTCATTAAAATTGCCATAGAGCAATTTGTAACACTCGACCTAAATGAAGAAGGATAACTTATCATAAGTTTCCTTACTGAATTATTATACCATAATTGGTATAAGCTAAGCTATGTTAACTTTTAAACTTTCTGTTTCTATTGTTGTTGCATTAAACATATGCAGATCTCCAGTTATTTTATTAAATCCTATAATATTATTTAAAATATTAAAAGTAGTAACTGCACTGGTTATGTTTGCACCTATGTTTTGAATATTTTCTAACATGATTTCACCACAGCTTGCTGTAGGTTCTTTTATTTCCTCGTCTTCAAGTATTTGAGGAAAGTAAGTACTAGCAGATGGAAGTACCACTTCATCACGAGTTCTATAAGCTATTACAGTTTGTCCTGTAAGTTCATCTAAGCTACCACTATTACCAGTATCAATTGCAATAATTCCTGGGCAATTATGATTAGTAAATTCAAAATCATTAAATGCTTGGTCAATATATTTCCTAGCTTCATTATTATCTACACATGAAACTATTATATTTGTTGTTCCATAAGATCTATCTAATAATTTTAAAACATCTTCTTTAGATGATATGTACTTATCGACATAGGATATTTCCATTCCAAATACTGCAGAATACCTATCAGATAAAACTTCAGCTTTTAATTTTCCCACATCACTTTCTAAGAATTTTTGTGTTCTTAAATTTTTTTCTTCTACTCTATCACCATCAACTAATATAACTTTATGTTTCATATTATAAACCTTGTTATTTCCTATTAGCTGACTTAAAAATGAAATAAGGTGAGAACCAGTCCCACCTACACCTACCACTATTATATTATAAGATGAATTCTTTTTAAGCTCTATCATTATATTGCCTCCTTACAAGCCTTTAGCCTTTAGTTTGGAATTTAAGAAGAACTTCCAATGTTCCAGTAGATTCATCAAAGTCATAGAATACCTTATCTTTCTTAAAGTTTGGAAAATTATATTCTGTAACTAATTTAACTCTGATATCTTCAAATTTTGCATTGGTATCTTCTTCGATATATATTTCTCTACCGAATACTTTAACAATCCTTGGACCATCATATTTAGGTTCTTTTGGTTTTGAACTCTTCTTCTTAGAAGATTTCTTTGCTTCAGTTTTAGTTCCATCAGGATTTCTATCCTTATCATATTCAACTAAATGATCTATAGCAAAGGCTATTGCATCACATGCATTAGTAAATGCATTTGGATTTAATGTAGAATATCCACATTCATTATCTGCAGGAGTTAGAACATCAAATCTTCCATCTCCCCATTCCATTACTCCTATCGTTAAATTTTTATATTTAATTTCTCTATTTTCTCTAAAGAAAGCCTCAAACTGCTCTCTAGTCATAGACTCTGTAATATTTGTATCCTCCTCATCATGAAGATCGCTTATATAATTAATTGTATTTTCTGTTGTCATAACATCTCTCTCCTATTCTTATCTTAAATTATCTAAAAAGCTTTGATATGTTGGTGTATTGTATGATTGCACTAAAATATTATTATCAAACGAAGAACCTTCCATTAATTCTAAAAGTTCTTTATATGAAAATGGACTAGAATTACTTCCAATGTACCCATCATTATTATTTGTCATTGATAAAAACATTTCAGGAATCATTACTATATTGCTTAAATCATTTAATTCAAAATCACTTAATGTATTCCCTCCAAGGCATACACTTTTTGTATCGAATACATTACTGTAAGGGTATCTATATATAGGCATGTCCATAGTTATAGGACCATTTTGCACACATCCTATTCTTAACGAAACGCATTTATTATTACATACTTTAATAGCATATAAAGTTCTAGGCATAGCTACTTTCTTGTATACTTTTTTCGCAAGTTTCATATCTGCAGGAACTTGTTCTCTCAATAAAACATACCATTTAGATTTACTAGAGAATATTTCTTTGACTTGAATTGTAGATATCATATGATCTCCTGGTAGTATATCTGATACTTGAACGTTAGCTGATGAGTTATCAAAATTATCTTCTGTAGTGGAACAATTTAATAGTGATAATAAAGTTTCAAAACTTATATTTTTATTTGTCTTAACTCCATTTTCATTTTCAACAATAACTTTACAGTAATTACTATCATTCAATTCTATGATTGTTCTCTCGCTCATTAAGCTACCTCCTTTTCATTTAAAGTTTGTACATTTAATTGTTTTTCATAAAATTCTACTTTTTCCCTAATCTCTTCTAAAAAGATACAATATGTTTCAAAAAACATATCTATCATAAAATATTCTTCTGGAACAATTATATAAATATAATCATTAAAAATAATCTGTACATCTGTTACTGTGCTTTCTTCACACATACAGCAATTTTCTGTAAATAATTGAATAAATTTATTTATAAAATCATTGTTATTTAACTTATACTTTATAAGTTTATCAATATCAGGATTTTCTATTTTCACGGTTAATCCATTTATACAGTCTTTATCATAAGTAGAATATGGTATCTTACCACCTATAGAAATCAATTCATCTTTCATATACTCATTAGTGCCACAGTAACCAGTTCCTATTGAAGTACCCAAAAGTCCTCCAAGGAATTCTACTTGATCTATGCCTCCATATCCATCTTCATCAGCCCTTGTATCTATTGTTATATAAGTGCCTTCTTCGTAGATATATCCTAATTTTTTTATTCTCATGCAATTACCTAACATAACTAATTTCCCAAATAATCTATCTATTTCATCTTCATTAATATCAATCATGATTCCCTCCTAAAATAAATCAGCTTGTAATGCCTTTTTTTGTGTTTTAGTAGATCTAGCTAACCCATTCATTTTTGATGTAGCTGCCATTGAATGTAATAATATTGGATCATTTGTAACCATATCTATTGCCTTATCTAATGTTTCGTCTGTTAAGTTCATTATTGTGGCTGCTTCGCAGTCTATGTAATCTGATATTATTGAAATAAGTTCATGTGCTTTTATTTCAACATCAGTTAAAACTTTTTCTTGTTTTATGTTCTTAATTGAATCATTAAATTTATCAATATTAAATTCTAGTTTTATCATACTTACCTCCTTAAAACAAAAAGAGCAAGCCTAAGCTTGCTCCTTCTTATTTACATAAAGATCTAATACTAATTCATTTTTCTTATTCCTAGAAACTAATATAGTTGCCTTTTCTGTTTTTGTAGGTTTATAATCATCCTCATATTTTGTTATAAATATTACTTCAGCCCCTTTTTCATTATCTATAATATTAGCTAGAGGCTGAAAGTCAATCTTGCCAAGGTCAAAGTCAAATGATGCTATAACTTCATCATTGACTTTAATCTCTTCGACATAATGAGTCTTATTTTTAAGCCTAATCAAAGTTACAACTATATTATCCATTTATGATTTCCTTTAACTCATCTAATGAATTGATTATAGGAGTACCTAAATCTGTAGCTTTGGTGTACTTAGTAGTACCTTCCTCACCAGGACTAGCTAATAAATAACTTGTCTTAGAAGAGACAGAGCCACTAGTCTTATGTCCAGCATCCTTAATCATTTGTTCGATTTCTTTTCTAGGAATATCAAATGAACCTGTAATAACAAATGTCTTAATATCTGAATTAGAAATTTTTTTAGCTACTGTAGTTACATCTAAAGGTCTTACTCCAGCATCCCATAGCATTCCAAATCTTTCTGCTCCATATTTATTAAGATTCTCTATCATTTTAGGTCCTATTTTTTCAATAGAAGCTATAGTTTTATAACCCGTCTTTACTTCATTTATTAAATTAGGCAAAGTACGAATAGTATTAGCTATATCTTCGCTAGCAGACTTTCCTATTAAAGGTATGTTAGCTGCTAAAATGAATCTCTTTAATTCAGTTTGTTTTGCTTTTTGAATACTGTTATATAATTTTTCAGCACTCTTTTCAGCAAACCCTGGTAGATTTAATATATCTTCTTTATGAAAATATAATGGCGTTGTGAAATCATACTCATATTCTTTTTCTTCACAATAATTCATTATCTTTATAATAGTTTCTTTTGATAATCCAGTTATATTTAAAGCTTCTCTTGATGAAAGTTTGATTGTTTTACCTAATTCTTGAGCGTCACATTCTTCCCCAGTGCAATATAATATATTATTTTTAAATTCTGTAGGGGCTCCACATACTGGACACTTCTTAGGAGGTATTATTGGAAAAGTATCTCTAGTTACCTTAGGTTCACCTTTTATTATTTTAGGTATAACATCATTAGCTTTAACTACAAATACTCTCTCATTAATTCTGATATTAAGGGCGTTAATAATGCTAATATTGTGTAATGTAGCTCTATTAATTGTAGATCCTAATATTCTAATTGGTTCAATTTCTCCAACGGGTGCAATTATACCAGTTTTCCCTACTTGCCAAGTAACAGATTTAAGCGTAGTCCATTCACCTTGGGCTTCAAACTTAACAGCTATCGCACCATTAGGATGATGTCTAGTAAATCCAAATTTCTTACTTCCATCATGCTTTATGACTAACCCATCAATATCATAATCTAAAGAATCCCTATATTTATCTTCATAAGTTAATATATAATCTAATGCTTCTTCTTCAGTCTCTGGCTTAAAATTATCTACAGTATTCCAGCCTAACATTTGTAAAGACATAATTTGATTACTTGAATCATTTGATTCTTCAGTTCTAATCATATTGTAAGCAAAAGCTTTTAATCCTTTTACTTTATTAATATCAAGTTGTCTAAGCATACCAGCTGCAGCATTACGAGTATTATCAAATGGTTTTTCTCCATTTTTTATTTTTTCTTCATTTAACTTATTAAATTCAGATTTTAACATTACAACTTCTGATCTTATAGGAACTTGAACATTACTAAATTCGCCTATTCCATCGACATTCGTTACTTTTAATGTAACTACTTCACCAATTTCTCCGTTTCCTCTAGTCACATGTTCTCCACTTGGATATGATACTAAAGTTAATCCATCCATTTTAGGCTGTATAGTAACAGGCCATAACCTATGGATATGAGATTTTAATTCATCAATCTTTGTAATTTGGCACTTATCTAATGAAGATATATTTGTTGTATGTTGATATTTAACGCTAGTTTCACTAGCTTCTCCTGGCACATAATCATATTCTTCAAGACCAGTTAATTCTAAGTATCTTGCTTTAAGTGCATCATATTCAAAATCTGATATCTCAGGAGAATCTTGATTATAATATAAGTTATCATGATAATCTAATAACTTTTTTATTTCATTGGCATTCATTATTAGTCCTCCTATCTTACTGACACTGAACCACCAGCATCTATGTCTCCTTTATGAGATCCACTTATAATTACTGAACCTCCACAGTCTATATTTCCTGTAACATCTCCTTTGGCTGTAACACTACCGCCACAATCAATGTATCCTCCTAATTTGCCACCTATAGTTACACTACCACCGCAATCAATACCATTTATCACATCGCCTGTGACTTCTACTGAACCATTGCATTGAATACTTTCTACATTACCTTCAATGATTACGTTTATGATTGTATTGCTGTTAATTCCATCAATATCATTGATTTCTTTTCCATCAACAATAATCTTACCATTACTAATGGATACATTATTGCCTGCAACACTAATTGTTTTGCCATTAATAGATACTTTATGCATATTTCCATTGCTAATAATACATTGACTATTTCCATTTATAAAATTCTTAAAAAAGCCCATTAATTTTCTTTCCCTTCGAATATACTTTCTAGTCTAGGAACTGAATCTATCATTGCTTCTTCAAAATCAACTAAGTGTTCTAACTCTAGAGGGATTGAGCCACTTAATATAGTTCCAACTAAAGCAAAGAATTCATGTCCAAATTCTTCTGGATCTTGATCTGTATTGAAGTATAAATCATAAAAAAGTTGAATTAATATTTCCTTTTCTTCAGCTGTTAAATCTGTATACACTGTTCTATTTCCCATTGCTATTCCTCCTAATATTTATGTAAATCTGAATTCATTATGTCACATAAATATATTTCTGAATTATTTTCTTTAAGGATTTCGCCATCTTTAATTATAGCTGCGCAATCATCAACTCTTTCAATATTATAATTTGAATGACATTTATCTATTGCTTCACTTAAATTAGAAGCTTCAACTTCCATATCTATTGATTTTATAATCAATCCTTTTAATTGATATTTAGGCATTATTCATCTTCCTCCTCTAATTCCTCTCTACATTGAGTAAAGTATTCTGTAACTAGATCATCTATCTTTGTTAATATATCTCTATCCTTTGAACCAGAAGATATTAATAATTCATTAATTTGTGATAATACGTCATGTGGATCCATTTATTTCACCTCATATTTTCCTATAGTTATTTCGACTAAATCATATTCATCTTGCAAAATATAACTATATATTTTTTCATTTGCATTTAATTTTTCTTCATCTTTATATTCAGATTGTCCAAATTCTTTTTGAGCTTTGTCTCTAATTTCTATTGCTTTTTCATAAGCTTTTGTAAAATCAGTTGTGATTAAGTGAATATTACTACCAATTTCACATTGATTATTCATATATCTATAATCTTCTTTAACTACAAATACACCAATATTATCAATTTCATCGGAAGTTAATTCGAAGATTTTTTCTTGTCCCTCTCCATAAACGTAATGTTTATAAATAGCGTCATTATTATCAATATCTTCTTCTAATGAATGAACTATCCATTCTTCAATTTGCTCATCTGTTACATCTGGTGAGTCTCCTATTAAACAATCTTCCTTATTGTATGCCCATTCCTTTTCGCTATCTAGACAGAACTTTCTAGCTTCATCTAAATTTAAAAATATTCTTGTAGAATGCTCTGCTGCTTCCTCTAAATCTGTCCAAATTATATTGACTGCATATGCTTTCATAGTTACGCAACCTCCCCAGCAAATAATTCTTTTGTAACTTGATCAGCTAAGTTATAAGCCAAATCAGAAACAAGGTCTGTATTAAACAGTCTTTCTGCTAATGTTTTTATAAAGATTTTTCTTTCTTCATCTGATAATGTTCTGTCTATAGCTTCTTCACATTCACATACTCTTGACTCTGCTTCCATAAAGCAAAAAGCTTCTGATGCAGAATCATATATTTTTGACTCTATGTTATTTTCTTTTAAAAATTTTAATAAATTAACCTTCTCTTCCATGCTTATATCTAATTCTAAGTACATTGTATCTACCTTCCTTTGTCAATAATAAGAGGCCCTAAGGCCTCACAGTATTAGTTTTCTTTTTTATCTAAACTAACTACAGCAGCTTCAGTAGTTAAGAATGTTGAAGCAACAGATGCTGCATGTTGTAATGCACTTCTAGTTACTGTAGTAGGATCAATAATACCCGCTTCTATCATATCTACATATTCATCACTATAAGCGTCATATCCTATAGTTGTAGTTTTATTGACTTCATTTCTAGTTACGATAGCTAAAGCGACTACATCAGGAGAAACACCAGCATTAATAGCTATTTGTTTTAATGGTGCAGATAACGCTCTAACGATAATTTCTATACCTAATTGAATATCACGATTATTTGAAGAAATGTTTTTCTCAACTTTATCTTTGATAATCATATAAGTAGATCCACCGCCAGGAACAATACCTTCTTTAACTGCGGCTTTTGTTGCATTAAGAGCATCTTCAATTCTTAACTTCTTCTCTTTCATCTCTGTTTCAGTAGCAGCGCCTACCTTTATAACTGCTACTCCACCAGCAAGCTTCCCAAGTCTTTCTTCAAGCTTTTCTCTATCAAAATCAGAAGAGGTTGATTCTATTTGAACTTTAATGCTATTAACTCTCTTCTCTATTTCTTCTTGAGTTCCAAAGCCATTAACTATAGTAGTCATATCTTTTGTAACTTTAACTGAATTAGCTTGTCCTAAATCTGCTAATGTAATATCAGCAAATGTTTTATCTAAATCATCTGATATAACTGTTCCACCTGTAAGGATAGCTATATCTTGTAACATATCCTTTCTTCTGTCACCAAATCCAGGAGCCTTAACAGCTACGCATTTAAATGTTCCTCTTAGATTATTCACAACTAACATTTGTTGTGCTTCACCCTCTATTTCATCTGCAATAATTACAAACTCTCTATTTGCTTGTACAATTTGCTCTAAAATAGGTAGTATTTCTTGAATATTAGATAACTTTTTATCAGTTATTATTATATATGGGCTATCTATAATAGCTTCCATCTTTTCAGTATCTGTAACCATATATGGAGAAATATATCCTCTATCGAATTGCATTCCTTCAACTACAGATAGTTCAGTGTTCATTGATCTAGATTCTTCAATAGTGATAACTCCATCTTTACCTACTACTTCCATAGCTTCTGCAATTAGAGCTCCAACTTCAGGATCTCCTGCAGAAATAGATGCAACTCTTGAAATATCTTTACTATCATTAACTGACTTAGACATTTTCTTTATTTCATTAACAGCTTTTTCAACTGCCATATTGATACCTTGTCTCATGAAAACTGGATTTGCTCCAGCTGTTAAATTCTTTAATCCTTCTCCAATGATAGCTTGAGCTAAAACTGTAGCTGTTGTTGTACCATCCCCTGCTACATCATTAGTCTTAGTTGCAACTTCTTTTACTAATTGAGCACCCATATTTTCATATGGATCTTCTAATTCTATTTCTTTAGCTATTGAAACACCATCATTTGTTATAAGTGGTGCTCCAAAAGCTTTATCTAAAACAACATTTCTTCCTTTAGGTCCTAAAGTAACCTTAACAGTGTTAGCTAATTTATCTACTCCTGCTTTCATTGAAATTCTTGCGTCTTCGCCAAATTTAATAACTTTTGCCATATATTTATTCTCCTCTTTTGTTATAATCAGTTATTGATGCTGGTTCTTCTTCTATATCGGTGTAAGCTATTGTTCTTACACATTTAGTATCAGAATTATATTCTGTTTTTGAAACGAGTTCTCCATTTAAGTAAACTGAAACTCCAGGATAATTACTATCCTGATTGCCTATCACCTCAAGCACTCCTATCTGCATATGAATTGACATTTTATTCATATTTATACCTCCTATAAATTGTCCAAAGTTCTATCTGGATTTTTAATCAATTTATATCTTATTTCATATAAATGTTCTTCAAACTCTTCTAAGTTTGTTATTTCTATACGATCATAGTCACAGTATAGTTCAAAGCAACCACAGTTAAGTTCTTCATCTTCTTCATCAGTAGTTTCTTCTCCATTGGATAACTTTTTCCAATATGACTTAAGTTTTTCTACCTTTTCGCTTGTGAAAACTCTTTCTTGACAATCAAAGTTGTGATAATGACTGCATGATACAACATAATTCTTTTCAAGTATTTTCTTTTCTAATAAAAAATTTATTACTTTTTCATCAAGACTATTTATTTCATTTCTTTTTATGTTTCTCTTAGAAAGTAATCTATCAAGTTTTATCTTTTCTTCTTCTGAAATAAAATCAATCTCTTTTATCTCTTTAAAGTAATGAACACCTAAAATTTCAGGATATAATTCTGCTTTTTTAGCTTCCATTATTTCTTTTACGTTAGACGTAGTTTCATCATTGTTCATATATATTATCAACTTAAAAAACTCTTTAACTTCTTGATAAGACAATTTTTTTACATCTTCTAAGTCTATATTGCTGCTCATATCTTTTAATTCTTGATATTTTTTTAAAGCAATATTATCAGCATTTTTATACTCTTTATTTTTTTCTAGAATTTCTTTTACGCTATACATAATTAAGTCTACCTCCTACCAGTACCTTAATCCTTCTTTAGGTATTTCTATTTTTCTAGTAGTCATATAATAAGCTATTCTATTGACATATCTTGCTCCTTCTACTAGCCAAGCTTCTTCATCTTCACAATCAATAACAGTATAAACATGTACATCTGAGAAAGTATTTGCGACCTCATTAGCAGCTCTACAATCATCCCATCTGAATTTGTCTCTTAAAAATTCTACTTTTTCATTTCCCCCTGGCATAATAAAATATTTTTCATTATCTTTAAAGAAATTTTCTAGAGCCTCCTCCTGTGCATCTGTCATTTCATCAACTTCTATGCAATAACCTCCACATTCAGGACATCCTTCATCATGTTCATCTGTTTCAACAATCTCTTCTCCTAAGTAATCACATTCTTGACATCTCCAAGCCATCTTTGTCTCCTCCTGTATATTTAATTTTTATATAATTGATACTTTCGTAGTTTTTATATTAAATGTCTTGCATAATAGATAGTCAATGTAACCATCTTGCAATACATTGTCCTTATTAACTCTTATAGGTTTTGCAAACTTACCGTTTTCCTTATAATAAGTTAATTTATTTATAACTTTATCAGGTGATGGAGTGTGCTCTTTAAAAACTTCTTGTATTTCGATATCATCAACATTTACAAGCATTAAGTTTTCATTAAGCTCATCACATTTCTTTTGAGCTTCTTCTCTTGTTAAGAATAAGCTCTCTTCTGATCTATTTAACATTTGTGAGCCACAATAACCTTTATACTTTACGACAGATTCTCCATTGTTATTAACTTCAATCTTAGTTTGCTTAATTACAAAAGGGGTTTCATGTACTATGTTAGTAGTTTTCTTTGATGTAAATGAACCTGCTCCCATACATTCAGGGCATCTCATATTCTTATTGTTAAATTTAATAGTTCCTTCACCTTCACATATTTCACAAGGTATTTCAACTTTAACCTTTTTTATGGTATATAAACTTTCTCCATTTAGAAATTTAACTGGTATTTGCAATGTATTCATAATAATTTCTCCTTTAGTTTTTTATTTTTTATACAGCAAAGAAGTTAAGTGACTTACACTTTGGACAACAAGGCTCTCCATTAAGTATTAGTTCCTCAGCTTTTTCTGCTGTAATTTTATATTTATCTATTAGTTTGTTAGCATCTATTGTATCCAAATCAAAATGTAGAGGATTTGGACCTGGTTCTGGTTTTACTATAAAAAATTCTTTAACATGAATTAATCCTTCATAACCTTCTACCTTCCAAAGACCTGTTTCTCCTATGTATTTACAATCAATACATTCATTTGAAAATCTTTTTGACATTATTCTACCTCCAGTTATGTATAAACAATTACCTTGTTTAATATTATGCAAATAAAAAAAGATAGACTATTATTTTTGCCTATCCTATCGAAATATAGTTATTAAATTATTCGCCTCTTAATATTTCTAATTGATCCTTTTCATTTTTAAGTTTTCTGATTAATGCTGTAATGCAATCGTCAATAGTGTGATTTCTACCACAATAAAACTTAATATAAAAATATTTTCCTATAATTTTTATATCAATTCTTACAGTATTCTCTATAGTAAAACTTTTATTTATTCTATTATTTATAAGTTCTTTATTGTCTTTAAAATATGATGAACATTCATGAATAATATAATCTTGAACTACTCCACTTTCTAATATTTGTTTTAAAATTGTATTATTTAAGTAAAGCTTTTTCTTATTAAAACTTGCTGAAAATCTAAGAGTTGCCATTAAGCATTGCTCCATAGATGTTTTTATATCATTGTCAGTATTGTTATTTATTATTAATTTTCCTGAGTAATATCCCATATTTTACACCGCCTTAAAAGGATCATCTTGTTTAATGTAAGATTTTCTTCCGAATTGTATGTCAGCAGCTTGATCTATTTTATTCATATATTCAACTGATAATGAGCCTATTTTTTCTCTTAACTGAGTCTTATTAATAGTAGTAATTTGTTCTAATAGAGCCATAGAAGGTTCTTTTAAACCAAAGCCTTCAATTAATACATGCACACATAACTCTTTAAGCTCACTACTCAATGGAATAGCTTGAAGAACTGGTGCGAATATGTTATTTGTGTTATTTGAATAAATTATTACTGGTCTAACGCCAATTTGCTGATTCCCTATTCCATACAATTCAGCATAGAAAATATCTCCTCTTCTTATTTTTGGTCCTCTCCCCATGTTTATCCTCCTGTATGTCTAAAAGTAAATCCTTTCTTTTTTCTTTAAATCAATAATCCTTTGATTAGCAGAGCCTGTATATAGCTGTGCACCTTCACGATTATCTATTTCGAACCTTCCATCAGCTAAGTAATCAGCTATTGAAAGTATTTCGTGTATATATGAATTATTCATACCTATTAACTGCTCATAGGTTCTACCAGAATAAATCATTATATTAAGTGATGGGCATTCAGACTTTATTCTTTTACAAAGTTCTAATATTTCCTTTGGTTGCTCCATAGGATCTCCACCACTAAGAGTAACTCCTTCTATAAATGGACTAGATTCTATATGTTCCATTATTGTATCTATAGGCATACTTACTCCTAATTCTTTGTTCCATGTATGAGTGTTATGACACCCAGGGCACCCCATTGAGCACCCTTGAGTGAATAGAACATATCTCATACCAGGTCCATTGGCTAAACTATCATATAGTTCACCTGCTGTTTGTATGTTCATATAATGCATCTCCTTAAAGCTTTTCTTTTTGAGCGTTAGCATAGATTTTTGCGTCGCTATCATTATTATGAGCAACTCTATCAGCTCTTTCAGCTTCCTTACCTGCACCAAATCTTTCATCTAAAGCTAAATATCCTGTTATTCTAGATACACCTTGTATTTTTCTAGAACCACAATTAGGGCATTCTTCTTCAGTTCTTAATAACTGTCCACATTCTTTACAGTATCTAACGTGGAAGTTAATTCCGATATATCCCATATTGGTATTAGTGAAAGTCCAAGTAATTATTTTTTCTATTTCTTCTGGTGTAGGATAATCATCTAATTCAATATAAGAAATTCTTCCACCATTACATAATTCGTGGAATGGAGCTTCCTTTTGGATTTTCTCCTTAACAGATATCTTAAATCCTGGATTAATATGATATCCATTAGTATAGTAAGCATGGTCTGTTACTCCTTTTATTTCACCGTACTTAGCTTTGTCTATTGCAATAAATCTACCGCAAAGACCTTCTGATGGTGCAGCATAACAGCTCCAATTTAATTTATCTATTTCTTTATACTTATCACAGTATTCTCTAATCATTCTTACTACAGTATCAGCTATTTCTAAAGCTTTTTCATCTTCACCATGATGTTTACCGATAGCAGCCATTAACATTTCATGTATTCCAATAAATCCTATTGCATAAGAACCTTGTTTTAAGATAGGTTCAATAGAATCATTTGGCCCAATTTCTTCTGCTCCCACATACATATTATTTTCAGTTAAGAAAGGAATGTCTTTTCCTTTTAATTGCTTTAATACACTATATCTGTATAATAATGATTCTCTAGTTAAATCAAGCATTTTTAATAAGCTATCATATAAGAACTTAATCTTTTCTTCATCTGAACATCCAGTTTCTTTTTGGTGTAATGAAGCTTCTATACCTAATCTAGGTAAATTGATTGTTGTTGGTGCAATATTGCCCCTTCTCTTAGCTCCTTTAGGCCCATTGATATTATCAATAGTACTTGTTCTACATCCCATTGTGCTTATTCTTACTCCTTGCTCATGTAAAGGTAAGTTATAAGAAGCATCAATATTTAAGAATGTTGGGTTTAATCTTCTTGAAGCTACTTCACAAGCTATTTTGTATAAGTAGTAATATGGATCACCAGGATTTCTATTAACTCCTGACTTAACTGCGAATACCATATTAGGGAATATTAATTGCTCACCAGCACCTAATCCTTTTCCATATTCTATTAATGCATGCTTACATACTAATGCAGCATCGTCATCCTTAGGTAAACCTATATTTAAAGAAGAGAATACTATTTGAGATCCACTTCTTGATTCCATAGTAGATAAATTGTACATTACTGATTGCATGGCTTGGCCTACAGCTTTATCAAGCTTAGCCTCAACTCTTGCTTTTATAACATCTTCAGGTTGACCAACCATTAATGCTGAATATTCTTCATATATTTCATCTCTTGTAGCTTTTACAAATACAGCCATATCATTATCGAAGTCATCTATACTTTGTCCTCCGAACATTTGATTTTGAGCACATTGTAATAAGATACAAGCTAATTCAGCAGCAACATTAATTCTTTTAGCTGGTCTAATTGTTCCGTATGAAGTTTTAAAACCTGTCTTCAATGGTTCTAAGCTATGAGAGCAACAATTAAATGTTAAGTTAAAAGCATCTAAATCATGAAGATGATAATCTCCTTGCTCATGTGCTTTCGCAATATGTTTAGGCATGTTAGCTAAGTTTTGCCACTTATTTGATTCAGAAGCTATTCTTAATAGCTTTGCTCCAAAGTTATTACCAACATTACCATTATCTCTATCAGTATGAACACCAATCTTTCTAATAGCTTTCATTATGTCAGATTTAGTTTCTCTTACTTCATTTCTTTCTTTTCTATAATCTAAATATGCATCTTTAGTTAATCTAAATCCATTTACATATATAGCTGTTTGAATGAAATCTTGTAGTTTTTCAACTGTGATTTCTGTTTTATTTAACTCTGATATTTTAGCTTCAACTACATCTAAAATAACATTAAGAACTTCAGCGTCTATTATTTGTTTTGCACTTTTAGCAGCATTAATAACTGATGCAGCTACCTTTGTTCTATCATAATTTGTTTTTCTACCATCTCTTTTTATAATTGTAATCATCTTTAGTAACCTCTTTTCTTTGCTAATTTCTTCATACTCTATTATTACTAATAGCTAGCTCCTTATTGTGGGTGCTAGCTATCAAATTAATATATTTTCTTCTTCTCAGCAAAGTGGTCTACGATGTATTTACTCCAACCTTCTAATTTTTCATAATTAGCTATTAATTCATTTATGTCCATCCATTGGCCAATTAAATTGTCCTTTTCTTTAACTATAACTTCACCAGTAGCATGTGCTAATATCACAACTCCTGTATGATCACTTGTACTTGAAGCTAAATCTCTTACATAACCAATTATTTCTAATGGTTTTAATATATCAGCTTGAACTTCTTCAAATAATTCTCTTACAGCTGCTTTGAACAATACTTCTCTTCCTTCATCACATTTATCTATGTGACCTCCACAAGCTATGCTTACTTTATCGACAAGTCTTGAATCACCAGCAACTCTTTTTGTTGTAAATACTTTTTGACCGCTTTCATCTAATATTAGAATATACGGTATTATTTGTTGCATATAAGGTTGTCCTTCTGCATCATACCTATAAATAAATTCACCCATAGAATCAAACTGTCCCCAAATTCTAACATCATGTTTTAATGGCGTAAATCCGTCAGGTATAAACTCTACTTTTGAATATGGAACAGCAAAAACTTTTTCTTCACCATATTTGGCTATCAATTGTTTTCTATTCATTACACTAATTCTCTCCCATTTAAACCTTTCTTGATTTTAGTTGATAATCCTAATCTAATAGTTCTACTATCAGGAATAACAATCTCCTCTTTAGTTGTAGGGTGTTTTGTTTTCTTTCCTGGCACTGTGCCATATTTAAAAACTGCGAAGTTTTTTATTCTAACTTCTTCTCCTTCTTCAACAAGTATCTTTGAGATCTCATTAAATGTATCTTCTATAATGTTGTGCGCATCTTTTTGAGATATTTTTTGATTCTCTGATACTCTTTTAGATAAATCTTTAATATTCTTCATTTGTGTTCTATCCTTTCGTAAGTCTATATTATAAATTATGTCAAATAAAAAAAATAAGATACCGTAGGGAACTATTTAAGCTCCCTACTTTTAATTACCTTGGTTTAACTTGCTTATTACTTCTCATTCTTAACATAGTTCTATGACATTTAATACATTCATAAGGTCTACACCCTATATTATAGAATTGTTGAACTGCCATACATGAGCTATGTGCTTTACCTCTTTTAGGAGTTTCGCCTGTTGATTTTGCGTAATAATTCTTAATACATTTTATTTTTGTCTCATTAGTTAATAGGATAGAATCAAATACTATTGTATCTATTTCAGGTTGTCCATCTACTGAATTAAAATTAAGAATTTCTTCTAAATCTTTAATGTTAATGCCTTCTATCTGATTTCTTGTTTTTCTTTGAAATATGTTCATAAATTCACCTCATTATAATGCTTGCCAACACTCAGGGCATAGCAAATTTAAAGTATCACCATCTACAGTGGCACAACAACTGCAAATGTCTTTTCCACAAGTGCTACATTTAGCAGCATCTTCTTTAAAGGTACTAGCTCCACATCCTTCACAAGTATGATCTAATACAAGTGGTTCAGCTACAAATGTGGTTTTAGGCTCAGCTTTTTTTTGAGCTGCTTTTTCTTGTTTCATTTTTTCTTGCCTATTTTTATTAGATAGTTCATTTATTCTATCTCTATCAACCTTTGGCTTACCAGTAAAAGGATCTATTTCTACTTTAGGTTTTAGTTCCTTTTCTTTAGTACGTATCATGTGATTATTATTAAAATCACAGCTGTCGATAGTGATACTTGCATGAACCATATGTTTTGCAATATCACTATAAATATTGCAAATTGGCTTTATATCACATTCTTTGCAAAGTGACATAAACATTCCTCCTTAAAGTCGCATATTCATTCTCTTAAGAATATATTCTTTCATGACCATTCTTTCGGCTTCGTAAGGAATTTCTTCAAGTACCTTTTTGATATCTTTATATTGCTTTAACTTTAATTCATTAATCTGACTATCATATGAATTAACTATCTTTTGCATCTTATACTGTCCATAAGTAAGTGCATTGGTCTTTATATAATCTTCAATATCAAGTAAAGTCATGAACCAATCTTTAACTATTAATTCATTGTGAAGTCTATTTAAGTTAACTTCATCTCCAACCTTTAACATTTCATCACTTACGATAAAGTCAACTAATTCTTTAATGTTTTCTTTTTCGTAGTATTTCTTTGAAACGTAATCTGCTTTCTTATAATGTTCAATTACTTGTTCACTTGATTCACCAAAGATATAGATATTTTCATCTCCAACTAATTGATGAATTTCAACGTTTGCTCCATCTTCAGTTCCTAAAGTTAAAGCACCGTTTAACATAAATTTCATGTTCCCAGTTCCTGAAGCTTCTTTAGATGCTAAAGAAATTTGCTCTGAAACATCACAAGCTGGAATTAACTTAGAAGCTTTAGTTACATTATAGTTTTCAACCATAACAACCTTTAAGTGTTTACTAACAACTGGATCATTATTAATTATTTCTTGTAAACAAAGTATTGTATGAATTATATCTTGTGCAATTATATAAGCTGGTGCAGCCTTTGCTCCAAATATCATTGTAATTGGAGTAGTTGGAATATTACCTGCTTTAATATCTAAATACTTATGAATGATATATAAAACATTCATTTGTTGTCTCTTGTATTCGTGTAATCTCTTAATTTGAATATCAAAAACAGAGTTTTCATCTATTTCAATATCTTGAGTCTCTTTTAAGTATTTTTTTAATGCAATCTTATTGTGCTTTTTAATTTCTCCAAGCTTTGCTAATACTTCTTTATTATCAATATACTTACCTAATTCTTCTAACTTAGTTGCATCTACTTTGAAGTCATCTCCAATAAGCTCTGTAATATAGTTAGTTAATTCATTATTACAGTGGATTAACCATCTTCTGAAAGTTATACCATTTGTCTTATTATTGAACTTTTCTGGATATATATCATAGAATGGCTTTAATTCTTCTTGCTCTAATATTTCTGTATGAAGAGCAGCAACACCATTTACACTAAATCCATAGTGAATATCCATGTGAGCCATGTGTACTCTATTGTCTTTATCTATAATATAAACTCTTTCATCATCAAATTTTTGTTTTACTTGATTATCTAATTCTCTAATTATTGGCATTAGTTGTGGAACAACTTTTTCTAAGTAAGCTATTGGCCATTTTTCTAATGCTTCAGCTAATATTGTATGGTTTGTATATGCACAAGTCTTGGTAACGATACCGATAGCTTCTTGCATTTCGATACCCTTTTCTCCTAATAATCTTATTAATTCTGGTATAACCATTGAAGGGTGTGTATCGTTAATTTGAACTACTACATGCTCATGTAATTTGTGTAAATCATATCCATTTTCTTCTGCTTCTAAAAGAATTAATTGTGCTGCATTACTTACCATGAAATATTGTTGATATATTCTTAATAAGTGTCCTGCTTCATCACTATCATCTGGATATAAGAATAAAGTTAAGTTTTCTTTAATATCTTCTTTATCAAAATTTATTCCATCTTGAACTAATGTCTCATCAATAGTATCTATATCAAATAATCTTAATTTATTTGAAGCTTGATTATATCCTGTAACATCAATGTCATATAAAGTTGAAGTTACTTTAAATCCACCAAATAAAACATCAAATTTAATATTAGATTTATTTAACCAACTTTCTGGAGTTATCCATTCATTCTTTTCTGTTGTTTGTTTATTATTTTTAAATACTTGTTTAAATAATCCATAGTGGTAGTTTAGTCCTACACCATCTCCATTTAACCCTAAAGTTGCTATTGAATCTAAGAAACATGCAGCTAATCTTCCAAGTCCACCATTACCTAATGAAGGTTCTAATTCTATTTCTTCTATTTCAGTTAAATCTTTACCATTAGCAGCTAATACTTCTTTAACTTCATCGTAAAGTCCTAAATTTATTAAATTATTAGATAATAATT
>OHIM01000262.1_pt1 | contig 33495 bp, 31 predicted proteins | sample 1568271 | NCBI WGS metagenome assembly OHIM01 (sample SAMEA3879580, study PRJEB24766) | human gut metagenome | biome: human-associated habitat; feature: feces | place: USA | collected 1985/1987
AGCTTATATTTGTCGTCCGTTCGTCACCAACTAATATTCAATTAAACAACAATATAGAATATATTTATATGGAAACAATCTTTTGATAAATATGAAACGGAATTTTAATAAATGGTACTAATTTACTATGTTATCCTATGTACTTTTTTGTGTAATATTGCTAAGATTAGCAAGTAAGACATTATATGCTAAAGCATATTGCACAAACATATGCATGAGGAGGTAAAACATGAAAGCTAACATTAGCAAGGGTGCCCGCAAAGGATGGGCATGGATACTTGCAGCATTGATGGTTGTAAGTGTCATTATTCCAACTACAATATCTACCGCAAAGGCAGAGGTTGGAACAGTACAGTTCAATGGAACAGCGCAGGGCTGGCTTGAATCAGCTTACGCTGAGTGGTCTATTGACAAGGAAGCCGATGGATATACAGCATATATCAAAAAGGCTTCACAGTCAGATTCAGCATATGCAAGAATCGACAATGAACTTATAAGAAGGTACAAGAGTTACTACAGGGTAGATGCCATGGGTCTTTCGGCAGGAGACTATGTTATCAGGGTAGTACCAGTAAAGAATGGAAAAGAAGTAACAGCTAAGGCTAAGGTTACAGATGTTCTTAAGGTAAGCTCATATGACAGATCAGGCTTTGCATTTTCTTCTGAATCAAGATACAAGACAGGTTCAGGAGCATATAACGAAGATGGAACACTTAAGAGTGATTCAATTGTTCTTTATGTAACTAATGATAATGCTAAAACTGTAAAAGCAGGCATTATGGAAGGAAAGGGCGAGAAGGAGTACACAGGACTCCAGACAATTATTGATGCATATACAAAGAGTGCCAGTAAGGGTGTAGAAACAAGGGCACTTGATGTAAGAGTAATAGGATGTCTTACAGATTCGGGTATGGATAAGTTTTCAAGCTCATCTGAGGGTGTGCAGATAAAAGGAGCAAGTGCTTATTCTAATATTAACATGACTTTTGAAGGAGTTGGCGAGGACGCAAGCATAAGCGGCTTCGGTTTCCTTTTAAGAAATGCAGGTAATGTAGAAATGAGAAACCTCTCAATACTTAACTTTATGGATGATGGTATCTCACTAGATACAGCTAACTGCAACGTATGGATACATAACGTAGACCTTTACTATGGCAAGGTTGGTGGGGATGCTGACCAGGCTAAAGGTGATGGATCTATAGATATAAAGGGTGATTCACAGTATATAACAGTTTCATATGTACATTTCTATGATTCAGGTAAATGTTCATTGTGTGGTATGAAGAGCGAGAGTGGTCCTAACTACATTACTTATCATCATAACTGGTTTGATCATTCAGACTCAAGACATGCCAGAGTAAGAACTATGTCAGTACATATGTATAACAATTATTATGATGGTAACGCAAAGTATGGTGTAGGTTCAACTATGGGTTCTTCTGTATATGTAGAGAACAACTACTTCAGAAACTGCAAGTATCCTATGCTTTCATCTAATCAGGGTTCTGATGCTTTAGGCGAAGGTACATTCTCAGGTGAGAACGGCGGCATCATAAAAGCTTATGGCAACGAAATAGTTGGAGCAACAGGTATCATATATGCTAATGCAGCATCAGTTACAGGTGAAGCTGCCAATGCAGCAACATTCGATGCATATCTGGCTGCTTCCGCAGGTGAAAAGGTACCATCATCATACAAGACAGTAGCTGGTGGCACAACATACGATAACTTTGATACAACTAAGGATCTTGGAGTAAAGGCAGGAAGCCTTGTAGCAGCAAAGGATGTTCCAGCACTTGTTACATCTTCTAAGGGAGCAGGAAGCCTTGGCGGTGGTGTTATTGACTGGAAGTTCAGTGATGAAGACGACACAGCTTATGTTGTAGATAAGGATTTAAAAGCAGCTGTTACGAATTATAAAAACACAGAGCTTGTGGCTGTTGGTGGAACTAATGCCAACATAGTAACTCCAGAGCCTTCTACAGAGGAAACTAAGACTACAGAAAAGGCTACTACATCTAAGGCAACAGAAAAAGAAACTAAGACTACAGAGAAGGCTACTACATCTAAAGCTACAGAAGCAACAAAGGTAACTGAGAAGGAAACTACAGGTGCAGGTTCAGATACTAAAAACAGTTATGATAAGACAAGTCTCTCATATTCAGGTGCATATACAGATTTAAGTACAAAGAAGGATTCAGATTTTAAGAATGCAAAGTATGTTTCGTCAGCATCTGATATTCTTACAGCTATAAGCAGTGCTAAGGCAGGAGATGTTATCATAGTTAAGGCTGGAACTTACAAGTTTACAGATACGATAGTTATTAATAATGCCATGAATGGAAAAAGCGGCGCTTATATAGTTGTAAAAGCAGCTGATGGTGCAGAGGTTAAGTTTGATTTCTCAGCACAGACACTTAATGGCGCAAACAGAGGTGTTGTTGTAGATGGAGATTACTGGTATTTTGAGGGAATCAACTTCTATGGAGCTGGTGATAACGGCGTGTTACTTGCTGGTAACAACAACATATTTGAAAAATGTGTATTCGAAGCAAACAGAGATTCAGGACTTCAGATATCAAGATATGACACAACAGCAGCAACTAAAGATTTATGGCCATCAAACAACCTTATAATCAACTGTACAGCATTTGATAACTGTGATTATCCAGACCAGGGTGGTACAGGTGAAAATGCAGATGGTTTTGCAGCAAAGCTTACATGCGGCGAAGGCAATGTATTTGATGGATGTATATCATATTGCAACTCTGATGATGGATGGGATCTTTTCGCTAAGTCAGCTACAGGTCCTATCGGTGTGATAACTATAAGAAACTGTGTTTCATTCGGCAATGGAACATTATCTAACGGAGTTCATTATGCTAACGGAGATATGAATGGCTTTAAGCTCGGTGGTTCAGGTGTAGGTACACCTCATGTTGTACTTAACTGTCTCTCGTTTAACAATGGGGCAACAGGATTCACTGACAACAACAATCCATCAGGTCTTACAATCATGAATGCCACAGCATGGGGCAATGGTAAGTCAGCAAAGAAGGGCAACTTCTTATGCTACAGAGCATCAAATAAGGCAGTGTACGTAGGTCTTGTTTCAGCAAATGCTATAGACTCAGATAAATTTACAGGTAATATGAGTGATTCTATATACTATAATACAGGTAAGTATTACAGATTATCAGGATTATTACCAATACCAGTTGTTAGCGGCGACAAGAAGGGTACAGTAGTTGATAATCCATCTAAAGTATCAGGAATGTTTAAAAATGCTGTTGATTTTATCAATCTTAATGGTAATGTAGACAAGCAGTTAAGAAATTCTGATGGAACTATTAATATGAAGGGACTTTACGAAACACAGGGAAGTTATTCAACACTTGGAGCACATTTTGGTGTAGCTAATCAGGTTATAAGTGTTACAGGCAAGACATCTGGTGAAGTAAAGCCAACAGAGAAAACAACAAAAGCAACAGAAAAAACAACAGAAACAACAAAGCCAACAGAAAAAACAACAGAAACAACAAAGGCAACAGAGAAAACAACAGAAGCAACAAAGGCAACAGAAAAAACAACAGAAGCAACTAAAGCTACAGAATCAAAGACAGATTCGACTGTAAGCGGTACCAAGCTTGTTCTAAATGCTAATGATGTAAATACAGGAAAGTTAAAATCAACACTTACTGTTGATGGCTTTAAGATTGTTGCCGGAAGCAAAGTAACAGTTACAGTAGATAAGAGCAGCAAGGAATATAAAGGAATAGACTTTACAAGAAGAATCAAGCTTTCTGGTAAAGGCAGTACAAGAGGAAGAGCTATTGCGTTTAAAACAGCTGGAGAAGCTAAGGTGAAGGTATATGCAACAAGCTCAAGCACATCTGAATCAAGACTTATTAAGATAGTTGATAAGAATGGAAAGGATATTACATCTACATCAAAGATTCCAGGAAATTCACTTAAGTCAGTTTCATTCAGAGTGCCAGTTGCAGGTGAATATTATCTCATAGCCGAGGATGGCGGAGTTAATATTTACTATGTTGAAGTATCTAATGGAGTTGCATACTAAGTAAGCGTTTAAAAATCTTATCATGTAGGTTAAGAAAGACTTTTTGTCTTATGACGTTTACATCATATCAGTTATAAAATATAAGCGGATGTTTGTTATTCAGACATCCGCTTTTTTGGTAAAATAATAGTATGAACAATAGGTAAAAAATAAAATAGGATATGAATAACAGTATTGAAAATAATAGTATGAAATAATAGGTTGATAAAGCAGCAGATTGCAAATATAATAAATATGAATAAGATATTTTTGGTGTAAGAAATATAAGTATATGGCCAAGTATATTCAGAAATGTATCCATAAGTATAACTAGAAATATATTTTATAGAAAAGAGGAAAGAGAACATCATGAAGATAAAGACCGTTGCTATATTAGGAGCAGGAGCTGTAGGTTCATATGTTATATGGGGACTTGCAGGCTTAAAGGATGTAAGGCTGGGACTAATAGCACAGGGAGAACGTCAAGAAAGGCTGAGAAAAGAAGGTTGTCTTATAAACGATGAAGTATACAGACCAGAGGTGTGGACACCCGAAGAAGCGCATAATACAGGCGTTGACCTTTTGATAGTTTCGTTAAAGTATGGAGCTTTAAAAGGAGCACTTGACAACATTGCTACAGCTATTGGAGAAAACACTATAGTTATGAGTCTTATGAATGGTGTTGACAGTGAAGATATCATTGCAGACAGGATAGGCATGTCACATATTGTATATTCACTTATAAAGGTTGCCTCTCATAGAGATGGTAGGGGATATTACTTTAATCCTGATACAACAATAGGAATTATTTTTGGGGAAACAGCAGATAAGGTATCTGCATCAGACAAAATATCAGAACAGACACCTGTGAGTGACAGGATAAAGTTGATAGATGAGCTTTTTGCAGCCAGCAGGCTTAACTACAGAGTGACAGAGCATATAAAAGAAGAAATGTGGAGTAAGTTCAGACTTAATGTAAGTAATAATCTTCCACAGGCAGTACTTGGTGCAGGTGTCGGATGTTACAGGGATAGTGAACATATGAAGGCTATAAGCGATGGTTTAAGACATGAGCTTGAAACAATAGCTAAGGCAAAAGGAATAGATTTAAGTGTTATTGATAATTCATCGTCACGTGGAAGTGCAGTGCCGCCAACAGCAAGATACTCTACACTTCAGGATATAGATGCTAAAAGACATACCGAGATAGATATGTTTTCCGGTGCACTTATGCGTATGGGAGAAGAATTTGGAATACCAACGCCTTATAACGAATACACTTATCATATTATTAAGGCGATAGAAGAAAAGAATGATGGTAGGTTTGATTACGATAAGGGAAATGAAGAATTGACATATGCAAGGTGAAATTTGAAAAGAGTTACTACTGATTGAAGAATAGGAACACCAAAAGTACCTTATTAGTGGGGACTTTTAATATAAAATACGAGTGTATTATAAGGAGAAGATAAAAATGGGATTAACAGCAAGTCATATGTTTTTATAAGTTATAAGAGTGATGATTGGAAAACTGTATTAGGGGATATTGTATATAAGTTGGTAAAAGAACATGGATTGAATGTATATTTCGATGGAGATTTTAGTGGACATAATCCATTATAGACAGATCAGTTTCCAGAGAATATGGAGTCGGGTAATTGTCGTGGAGTTGATGCGTTTATAGATGATGCATATACAAAGAGCTATGTGCAACTATGTGTAGAGAGGTTCTTGGTTATGTTAATGCTTAATGACAATGTGTATGGTGTTGGCGTTACAATAAATGATATAGTCAGCACAATAAAAGATGTATGCGGAGAGGAAGTTGTAAGCGATATTACTGCTAATACAGATAAAGGCTACTCATAATTAATATAATTAAAAATGATTTTTTGATTTTTAAAACTAAGGAGAGGGTATGAAAATGTTGATTTTCATGCACAGAAATGGAGATTAATATGAAGCGAAATAAATACAAAGATTATCTATGGTATACGGCACTTGCAGTATTTATTATATGTGTGATTGAAGGTATATTTTTCTACCATAATGTAGATAATCCGTTTCTTAAAGTAACATTAAACATACAGAATGCAATTAAAGCATATAAGATAGATCCTGATATAAAGCAGAAAGAAGCTATTGCATATATGCAGGCAACAGGTGGTGGCATATTAAGTGGAATAATAACATATGTGTATTGTATTGCTGTTATTGTTGCACCATTCTGTACAATAGGTGCATTAACCGTTCTTATCAGAAAACCAGCCAGCTATGTCAGAGGACTGTTTAGCCAGAGAAATAAAAAGCGCGTATTGGTTATTGGTGAAGGAAAATATAAGTTTCCTCTTATAGATGCATTGACTAAAGATTGTCGTGTTACAGTGGTTGAAAGCACCATACTTTCTGATGATAAGAAGATTAAATATATAAACAAAGGTGTAAAATTTGTGCAGAAGTATCAGGATATGCATATGGAAAGTGTAATAAAAATGCTTGATATGTGTAAATTCAGTGATGTTTTTCTGTGTGATGATAATTCAATAGAAAATATTGAATGTTTAAATGCATTTACAAAGAGCTTTGAAAAAAATATAAATGCATCTGAAAATAAAGAGTATCTGCAGATTCATCTGTGCTGCAATGACAATTCAATGGCAGAACTGATAAGACAGTATTATGATAAAATAGATACAAGAACTTTTGATCTTGACATAGTAGATGTTAATAAAATGGCTGTCAATAAAATGTATAAAGAACATCCTGTATATACAGCTAATAAGGGTGATGATTATGATGTTCATATAGGAATCATTGGATTTGGTGATTTTGACCAGAGTGCATTAATACAAGGACTTAATATGTCGGTTTTATCAGCAGAGTCTACTATATGTATAGATGTATTTGATAAGGATATGGAATCAATAATAGGAAGTTTCATGAAGAATTTTTCAGTTGATGTCCTGAAGGGATTGAAGTTCATAAAAGAAGATATATATGAAGGTAAAAGTATTGAATATTATGAATTGAAATTTCCATTTGATACAATACCAGATCAATTTGGTATAGATGGAAGGGTATGTTTAAGATTTTTTAATACGGATGCAAGGACATTACAGTTTAACAGTATTTTTAAAAGATGTAATGACGACAAATTATTTACATATCTTATTGTGGCAATGAGTGATACACATTTAATGTCTAATACACTTATTGAATTGAAGCAGCTGTTATACAATAAGGGTGATAGCTGTATTAATATTCCTATAGTTGTCAGGGCTAAGGAAAACAATGATTTTGCTAATATTTATGGTGAGAAGAATCTATTTACAATAAACAAGAATAAAGATATTTTTTCATATGCTTCTATAACTAATCGTGATATTGTAAATGATGCCAAGATATTTAATCATAGATACAATATGTTGTATGAAATAATAAGCAGATATAAAGCAGATAAAAATATTGTTGTGGATGATAAGTTTATGTTATCTGAAGATATAGAGGAACGTCTTAAGAAAGATTCAATAGAGCTTAAAGAGAATAAGAAAATATCAGAAGAAATAGATGAGGTATGGCATAATAAGGGCATATTTGACAGGGAATCAAGTATAGCACAATCATTGCATCAGGATATTAAAAAATGGATTATTTATGAAAAACATGCATATTCTCTTACAGATAACAGAGAAGAGCTTGAAAGAATTGAACACAGAAGATGGAATATTTTCATGATAACACATGGCTTTAAATATGAGAAAGCTGAAAGAAAAGATATGTATGCTAAAACACATCCATGCATTTCAAAATGGGAAGTTTTGAAGGTGGAAAAGCCAGATACATTAGAGTATGACTTTACACCATATTACATATTAAAAGCAGACAGATGATTTAGATGAAGTCATATATTCGTAATATACGGACGACAGCATATATGAGGAAAGCAGGTGCGCATACATCAACGATGCCAGAAGCTTCAATTGGATATTTCTAAGACTTTTCATATACGTAATGGTAGTTTCCGCTACCGTTCGATACGGGACATCCATGTCCCATATCTCACTTCCACAGACATCCGTGTCTGTGGATAGCTATGAAGTAACGGAAAAGTCTAAGAACTATCACAATTGGACTTCAAGTGCATCTTATGATTTATGCGCACCTGCTTTCCTCATATATGCTGTCTGACTTTGATTTAATTTACGAAAAATGAATGTTATGCTAAATCAGAGGAGCCGCGCAATGGACGGCGCGTCTGAGCGGTAGCGTCAGCTGACATAGTTTATATGGAAAGGCTTAGAAATATCCAATCAAAGCTTCTGGCATTGAACATAGTATGCAGGACTGCCTGTATCTTATATTTGTCGTCCGTTCGTTATTAACTAAATTCAATCAAACTATTGTTTGCAATTGTTATTGTACATTATTGTTATTTGGTGTATTATTGCCATTTATATTTCTATTATCGTTCATATTTTTTCCGCCATTCATGTTACCTCCTCGGCCACCACCATTAAAACCGCCTGGATTGCTGCCAAAGCCGCCGGCATTGGATGCACCCATGGTTCCTGCAGATTGTGTCCAGTTTGTTAATGAAGAACCATCGCAGTAAAGAGTGTATTCAGTGTTTGTTGTAAGAGCAGATGTGCATATCCAGCCATTTGAGTAACTGTTGTTTAATGTAAAGCTTATTATTTCATTACCGCTGGAATCTTTTACTGAGTAGCTTCCTGCGTTAAAGGATACAGAGCTGAATACGTAAGCATTAACTGAATTTACAGGAGTTTCACATATACCGCCTAAAGCTACACATGTTCCACCAGTTATAGTAATATTTCCGTCAACATCAATAGAACCAGATACCTGACCTGATGAACTGCCGCCTTTTACAAGAACCATACCGCCAGACTGGGTGTAGTTGCCGTTAGAATCTATACCATCTGTATCGCCAGAACCGGTTGTTACATCAACGTATCCACCAGTTATATTAATAAGAGGAGTAGATGTGCCATCTCCGGTACATGCATTAATGCCATCATCAGCTGCATATACAAAGCTTTGTCCACCACTGATGTTGATTGTTATAGCCTCAAGACCCTCGTAGGATGTTAAAACATTTATATATCCATCAGTTATATTAAGCTCTTTATCTGCATGTATTCCATCATCACCTGTAGAGATTGTGATAGTTCCACCTGATATAGATATTATACCCTTGCCATCTTCGCCGGTTTCAAGAACACCAGAATCTGAGTTGGCAAGAATACCATCATCAGTTGAACTTATGTTAATGGCTGCACCAGATATATTTATCTCGCTCTCGGCTTTGATTCCCTTTGTAGAGTAAGACTTTTTAGATGAATTTCCTGAGCTGTTATTGCCAGGCATACCATTAGCAGCTCTGTTTCTACCGCCGAAGTTACCTTTCATGTCAGGATTATTGTCTGAATTGCTGCTACTATTATTCATATCAGGAGGATTGCCCATGTTACCATTGTTCTGAGCATTGTTCATATCGGGTGGAGTTCCCACGCGGCTGTTATTCTGGTTGTCTGTATTGGCAGTTGTTATGTATGTCATCATAGTTGCATTGGATGATGATTTAGATGATGAACCTTGATTCTGATTTGAAGAACCTGGGTTGCTGGCTGAAGAACCTGGGTTGCTGGCTGAAGAACCTGGGTTGCTGGCTGATGAATCTGGGGTGCTGATTGGAGAACCAGAGCTGCTGGCTGAAGAACCGGAGGTGTCGGCAGCCACGGCTTCACTATAATCAGAATAAGTATCTGTATATATATTCAGATTTCCATCACCTGAAACATCTACGCCATATGCAGCATCTATGCCGTCACAGGCAGCATATATATCAATATTTCCACCAGATATTATTACATTTCCTTTCTGTTTTTCTTTGGTTGAAAGACTGCTGTTTGATGTTTTGATGCCATCGCCTTTTCTGGATATAGCTATTATTTCACCAGATTCTATAGCTACCTCATCGTTTCCTTTTATAGCATTATTTATAGCATTAACCTTGATGGTAACATTTTTAATAGAAATGTCATCTTTGCTCTGGATACCGTTGTTATAGTTGCCAGTTGCTGATAATGCCCCTTTTCCAACCAATTTAAGGTCACATGCTGCATAGATGGCAGCATTACCATTTTCACTGGAAGAATTGTCTGAATTGTCGTCAGCTTCAGCTCTTGCATCAACTATACAGTTATAAGTGTTTTCCTCAGATTTGATTTTTACATTATCAGCATTTTTAATATAAATAGGTGAACCGTTAGAACATGTGATGGATGTACCATTCAATACAATGGTGATTTCGGCATTATCGTCAGCATTAACTACAATTTGTCCTTCTGATAAGAGTCCGGTAACGGTATATTCGCCAGCCTGTGTTATGGTATATACGGAATCATTCTGTGTTATTGTAGAACCATCAGTTGATGTAATGCTGAATTCTCCTGTTATTTCAGTTTTGTAGTTATCGGCATCATCTGCGTGAGTTACATTGGTATCCTGGGCAGTAATGCTGGAAGTTACAGTGGTATCAGTATTTTTGTTGTTGGTTGTATAGTTTTGTGAACCACAGCCTGATGTCATAAGACACATGGCAAGAATAACTGCGGCTACGCATGATTTGTTTACTTTTTTTAAATTAATCATATATATTCATCCTTTCATTCATTATTTCTTTAGTTAATATAGATATTGTCGGATAGATATCGTTAATGCATATATCATTAATATCAATATCAATATCTATGTCAGGTGGATTCTAAAGTTAAAAGTTTTATTATGCAGGCATAAACAATGTTTTGATCTTCTGCTCCTTACATCTTATCTATAGTGTATGTGGGAATAGTGAAGAAAATATGATGAGAATGAGGATATTTTGTGTCCTGGAGAATGACAAAAGAAAAAGCCGAGGCAGGGTTTTTATTCCTGTATCGGCTTTATTGGCTTTATTGGTGTTATCGAGTATTTATCAGCGCTTTGATGTCTTCTTCTGGTGTGGTGATAGGTGCTATGCCATATTTTTCCACAAGAAGGTTCAGAATATTAGGAGACAAAAACGCAGGTAGAGAAGGACCAAGACGGATGTTTTTGATACCAAGGTGCAGAAGCGTCAACAAAATGCAGACTGCCTTCTGTTCGTACCATGAAAGAACGAAGGAGAGAGGAAGCTCATTTACAGTACATCCAAATGCATCCGCAAGTGCCAGAGCAACCTGAATCGCCCCGTAAGCATCGTTACACTGCCCCATATCCATCAGTCGTGGCAGACCATTGATTTCTCCAAGATTAAGATCATTGAAACGGAATTTGCCACATGCCAGGGTTAGGATGATACTGTCAGAAGGAGTTTGTTTAACAAAATCTGTGTAATAGTTTCGACCCGGTTTAGCACCATCACATCCGGCAACCAGGAAGAAATGGCTGATTGCACCTGATTTTACAGCATCTACTATAGTATTTGCATGTGACAGTATAGCTGCATGACCGAATCCGGTTGTCACCTTGGTACCTCCATTGATACCTTTTAATGTCTGATTTTCTTTATAGCCACCAAGTTCAAGTGCTTTTTTGATAACTGGCGTAAAATCTTTTTTCTCATCAATATGAACAGCGCCAGGGAAAGCAACCACCTCTGTTGTAAATACTCTGTCAGCATAACTGCTTTTTGGCGGCATCAGACAGTTGGTAGTGTAAAGAATCGGAGCTGGAAGATGATCAAACTCTTTCTGCTGATTCTGCCATGCAGTTCCAAAATTTCCTTTTAAGTGTGGGGATTTTTTCAAGAGTGGATAGGCATGGGCAGGGAGCATTTCACCATGAGTATATATGTTGATTCCTTTTCCTTCTGTCTGTTCAAGTAAAAGCTGCAGGTCTTTAAGATCATGACCTGTCACGACAATAAAAGGTCCTTTTTCGATGGTAAGTGTAACATCAGTGGGCTCTGGCATTCCATAGCTGTTTGTATTTGCTTTATCAAGAAGTGCCATACACCTAAGGTTGATCTCGCCTACTTTAAGTACTGTAGGAAGCAGTGTTTCTATACTTTCTTCGTAACCAATCTTAAATAATGCTTCGCAGAAGAATCGGTTTACTTCATCATCTTCATAATTCAGAACATTTGCATGGTAAGCATAGGCGGCCATTCCACGAATACCAAAAAGAATAAGAGATTTTAAAGAGCGGATATCTTTATCGGCATTCCACATCTGCTGCATGTCGTATTCGTTTGTTTTACCACATGGCGATTGACATTTGCTGCAGTCAGGAACCAGTCGTTCTTTCTCAGCTCTGACTTTTTGTATCATATCTTCGATTGCTGCATTATCAAAACTTACATTTGTAACTGTTGTAAACAGACCTTCAATTATGACTTGTACGGTTCTTTTAGAAATAGCTGATGCACTGTCTACAGCTCTTGCAAGACCAATCAATGCACCTGTCAGCTCATCCTGTAATTTGGCTGTATCTGCATTTTTTCCACAGACACCTGCATTTCCTGTACAGCCAGTACATCCGGCTGTCTGTTCACACTGAAAACAAAACATTTTTTTATTCATTTCAGTAATCTCCTTATTAATCAATAATTTTTCCATCAATACTTATTGTTACAACCTGCCATGGTATGAATTTTCCACTATTTTGAAGTGCATTTTTTACTGCCATCTCCAGACCACCACAGCATGGAACTTCCATTCTTACGATTGTCACACTTTGAATGTTGTTATTCTGAATAATAGCAGCCAGTTTCTCACTATAATCAACCTGGTCTAATTTCGGACAACCTATTAGTGTTACCTTATTCTGAATAAAATCCTGATGAAATCCAGCATAAGCGTAAGCAGTACAATCGGCGGCTATCAGAAGTTTTGCACCATTAAAATATGGTGCACTGATAGGTGCCAGTTTGATCTGTACCGGCCAGTTCTCAAGTTGTGATATCGAATCTGCACCTGAAAATGGTTTTACAGTCTCAGGCGTTTTTGTTCGCTGTATCTGCATGATTTTAGATCCGGGACAGCCGGTGTGAGGTGACATTGCATGGTTTTGGGCAGCTATTTTACTCTGTGCTTCTTTTACAGCATCTTCATCATATGCAGGTGCTTCTCTTTCCTCAAATGAAATAGCTCCTGTAGGACATTCTGGGAGGCAATCCCCCAATCCGTCACAAAAATGTTCTCTTACCAGCTCGGCTTTTCCGTCTATAATATCAATGGCACCTTCGTGGCAGGCAGTTGCACATGCACCACATCCGTTACATTTTTCTTTATCAATACGTATAATTTTTCTTATCATTTTACCCTCCATTAATAGAATTTTATTTTTGTTTCTGTTAGAATCATATTATAATAAATACAACTTGTATGTTTGATTTCCAACAGGAGGTGAGATTTTGAAAAAATATTTACCTATTTTAAAAAACAGTCCTTTTTTTAAAGGTCTTACTGATAATGAGATATTATCTGTATTGCACTGTGTAGAGGCAGTAACAGTTTCTAAAGAGAAGGATTCTTATATTTTCAGAGCAGCAGATTCTACACAGGTAATGGGATTAGTATTGTCAGGCTGTGTTCTTATTATTCAGGAGGATCTCTGGGGACATCGGAATATTCTGTCTAAATGTCATGCTGGTGATTTTTTTGGAGAACCATATGCGGCAAGTCCTGGTGCTGTTCTGAACATCAGTGTGGTAGCAGATGAGGATTGTGAGATTGTTTTTTTAAATATACAGAAGCTTCTGGTTACTTGTCCAACTGCATGTGGGCATCATCAGAAGCTGATTCGCAATCTGGTCAGTGTACTGGCAAATAAGATACTGATTCTGAATGATAAGATTACACATGTTGGCAAGCGGACAACAAGGGAGAAATTATTGTCATACCTGTCAGCAGAATCTATCAGACATTCGTCCTTGTCCTTTGATATTCCTTTTGACAGGCAGCAGCTGGCAGATTATCTTTGCATTGACCGCGCAGCAATGTCTACTGAGATATCAAAGCTGCAAAAAGAAGGCTTTATAAAAACAAATCGAAATCATTTTGAGGTGCTTTGCAATAATAATACAAATGTATTGAGGTAGAAGAGGGGTTAAAGCGTAAATCGGAGGTGCTGGGAATAAGAAAGAAATATAATAAAGAAATATAACAAAGAGCTGCTAATAAATTTCATAGTAACTTAAAAAAGAATCACTATCAAGCTATAATGACAGCATATGTGAAAGAAAAAGGAGAGAATGAGTTTAATAGACAAGAGGCTTTAGCAGCGATGCGTAGAGCTGGAAGGTGATTTTTAATGGCAAAATATAAGAAAAAATTAGATGATGATATACGTTGCCCACTTGAATATGGATTGGCAATATTTGGTGGAAAATGGAAATCACGCATAATAAGTGTGTTATCTGCAGCCGAAAAGCTTCGATACAGTGAACTTCGAAGAGAAATGTGCAATATTACGGATACAGTACTTGCTGCAACATTAAAAGACCTGATAGAAGTTGGGATTGTTGAAAGAAAATCCTATGATGAAATCCCACCAAGGGTAGAGTATATGTTGACACAAAAAGGAAAATCTGTTGTGCCTATTTTGCAGAATATTTGCCAATGGTCAGGTGTTTTTTATAAAGATGATGTTGAAAATGAAATGCTGCAATGCCAGAGATGTGATCATAACAGATAGGGGGAAATAGATTATGCTTATATATACAGAAGAAAAAAAGTTTACGAAAGAACAGATTCAAAAGTTATTTCTATCGGTTCATTGGATATCAGGAAATTATCCAAATTGACTGTATAAGGCTCTTATGAATTCCTCAACTGTGCTTACCGTCTGGGATGATGAAAAACTTGTTGGTCTGACAAGAGTATTGGATGATACTGAGATGTTAGCACAGATACATTATGTACTAGAACGTACTGGTATTAATCAGGCAGATATCAGCAAGCTTGAGTTTGTAACTAAACAGAAAGTGTGATTATATGACCTCACTGGATTGTTGTCTGGTGAGGTTATTATATTAAGGAGAAAAACTATGATAAAAGTACTTTTCATCTGCCACGGCACTCCAGTTTTATGATAATACATACCTTCGCAGACTGGGCAACACGGGGTAGAATATGGCGGAAAGACTTGGAATTACTACGGTTTCGACTACTAAGGCTCATGGGAGGAATCGAGATAAATGCAAACGTGTTGGAAGAAATCCTTAGTAGTAATGGACTACTAAGCGATGGCACATATACAAAACTTTGAATATAAAAAGCCACAATCGTTGGTAGGGAGACTATCAGCATTGTGGTTTTTTTTATGCTTTTGCTTGTGACTTATAATCCGTTGCCTTAAAAACACACAAAAAATATAATATTATATGGAGGTATTTGTTGATATGCAAAAAAAATTTGGAATTGCCTTGAAAAAATTGAGAGAAGAAACAGGACTTAGCCAAGAAAAATTTGCGTTATCCATTGGTATGGATAGAACATATTATGCTTCTGTTGAAGCTGGGAAAAGAAATATATCTCTTCAGAATATTTGTAAGATAGCAGAGGGATTTGGAATGTCAGTTTCAGCTCTTTTTGTCGTGGTAGAAGAACAATAAGTATTGAGGGAGAAATTAAAGATGGATGTCAGAGAATTTGAAAATATAATGAAGTCAGATATTGAAGAGGTGTTTACTAATATTTTAGCTGAACATAATTATTTATTTCCTATAAGTGCACGATCGAGAAGTGGAGCAGAAATAAGTGATTATTTAGAGGACAGCTTTGTTGAATATCTAAATAATCATCCTCATATTAGGATATATAATCCCAAAGGTGCTCCTAAGGGGGCAACTAAAAATCCATATGACTTTTGCTTTAATTATAAGTGTGAAGAGTACAACTATGACGATTTGATTTGGGGAGATATTAAAGCAACAAAATTTTCATATGCGGATAGTAATCCGGATTTAGGAACTCCAGAAAAAATAATTAAGTTTATTATGGATGGACATTTTTATTTAATGTTTGTTTTTTTGGAATATGACGCGACTGAAGATAATCAGACAAAGTTCAGACCGTTTGATGATGGTAGATATGTTCATTGTCAATTTTTAAAGGATATTAATCACACTGTAAGGATAAATCCGAAACCACAGTTCCAAGTAAATATTAATGAGCCAGAAGAATATAGAACTAGAGAAGAGTTTCTTGAACTATTTTATGTTAAATACCAAGAGTCTATAGATCGTATTATTGAAAAACAGACAAAGAAAAAAGCTGAATTGGATAGCAGATTTGATGATTTGGGAAAAAGATTACTCATATATGCAAAGAAAATTACTGAAGGGAAACAATAAAAGGAGATAATAAATATGCAGGTTGTTGAATTTGAAACGAAGATGAAAGACGATATAGAGCATATTTTTAATTCATTTTTATCAGAACATAATTATACGTTGCCCGTTAGTGCCCACGCAAGAGCAGGAGCAGAGGTAAGCGACTATTTGGAGGATTGGTTTGTTGGATATGTGTTGGAACATCCACATGATAGAATATATAATCCTCAGGGTGCTCCAAAGGAGAATACGAAAAATCCGTTTGATTTTTGCTTTAACTATAAGAATGAAGAATATCATGATTTTGATGATCTAGTTTGGGGAGATATAAAAGCAATAAAAAGTACTGGTGCAGGAAGCAATCCAGATTTGGGAACTCCTAAAAAGGTGATTGATTTTATTAAGGATGGTCATTTTTACATACTATATGTTTTGGTGAAGTATAAGCCAACTAAAGATGGATATATCCAATTAATTAAATTTGATGACGAAAAATATGTGCATTGTGTTTTCTTGAAAGATATGGGGAAATTTAGAATTAATCCTAAACCCCAATTTCAAGCAAATATTACTGAGCAGGAAGAATATAGAACCAGAGAAGAGTTTGTCAAGTTGTTTTATAAAAAATATATGGAATCTGTGAAGCGTAATTTAGAAAAACAGAAGAAAAAACAAAAAGAATTGCCAGATATTTTTGCTTCTTTGGAAAATCAAATTAATGAATATTATACGCAGGATTAATGTAAAAAGAAAAGACTTCGTCTCTCATTGGGATGAAGCCTTTTCTTTTTAAGCATATAGATATGTTTTTATAAATTTTTGTTCATCAGTTGTTATATTGTAAATGGAATAAATATAATTGTTTAGAGTGTTATAATATGTTGAATTTTGACATTCCAATAGCTTTTCAACTAAATCAATTATTGGGTAATAATATTCATCTGATATACAAATACGTATTTCTTTTAAATCTGAGGTTTTTATCTGCGGAGTTTTACCTTTTTCTACACGTATTATTTTATTTATTCGACAGAAATATGTTATTAATTCGGAATTTAATATTCCACAAACATATTTAAGCATGTCGGTATCTTGCTTGGCGTTAGATTTGTTACTCAATACATAAATGCTATTGTTGGCGGCAAAAGGATCTTCAGTATAAGTTGCAATTATTTCTGTCGCACTTTGACGTATAAAAATCTTTGGTGACAAATAAGCATCTTTATCTCCGAGAGTTACTCTTTTTTTATTCTTTACACCAGCTAATTCTAATTCTTTTTTGAACTCTTCAGAAATGGCTAGTTGAAGCTCATAATCATATTTGATATGGCATGTTGGTGTTAATTCCCCAAATTTACATTTTAATCCTTTAGAACCTTCGATATATGGGAATACCAAATGTTTTTTTTCGATAAGTGGATTAACAACAAATTCCTCTGTTTTACCAGTAAGTGCACAACATGTTCGTAGAGCCTTTCCAGGGTAATAGGTATCCAGACGTGGATACTTCATTACTTTATCGTTGATATCTTTTGCTTGATGAACTAAAGGAATGAAAATTTTATACTTGTTTTTTGAATCGTCCCAAATGGCTTGATTGATTTGGCAAGAAATATTATTTTCAATATCTTTAAATATTACTGAATCATTGGATTCTTTACGGTTACTTATATTTATTATGATTTGACCACTAGCAACATCTTCAAATGCCTGTAGGCCTTTCGTGATGCTATTTATATAATAATTTTCAATGATGTATTTTCTTAAATCTATATAAGCCGTTTCAAAAAATGCTATATCCAGTATAAATATAAGCTGTCCATTTGGTTCAAGTTGTTTTAAGCCATTTTCGACAAAGAACATGGATATATTAAACTTATTATTTCCATTTCTATTTTGTACGAAATCAAATGTATTGAAGTATGCTCTTTTTTCTTCTGTCATATTTCGACTTCTTTTTCCGTACATCGTAATAAATGGGGGGTTGCCGATTACTAAAGAGAATTTTTTTGAAAAAACATCTCTTTGTGTAAAGTCGAATGATGTCAAGTTTAACTTATTTAATTTTAAAAATGGGTTGGTATTAAGTGCATCTGCAATCAGAGGCAATAAAGTTGTAAGTAGGTTTATTTCAGTGATTTGTAGCGCGAGCAAGTCATTATCATTCCCATACAGATTCTTTTGTATATATGTCAATATTTCTTCACTTGTATTTCCCTCTTTTTTCATAATTGCAATAATTCTGTTTGCTATATGTACCATAAACAAACCAGAACCGCACGAAGGCTCTAAAATCAATCCTTTGAACAGTTCAGAGTCTGAAATCATTTGAGTTATAAGTGAATCATCTCTAGTATAGAATTGTCCTAAATCTTTGCGCAAGTTTTTAGGAAGCGTACTCTCATATAATTTACCTAATGCATCAAAAAGATTATCTGAAGAATCAATATGTAGATTATTTGATTTTTGGAATGTTGTTTCAAATGAAAGAGGGTATACATTACTGATTGTGATTGAATTTTGTCCTGTCAATTTTTGTAATTGTATATTTATCAATTGTATAGAGTTGATTACAAAGTTTTGAATCTGTTCTGTATAATCTGTTGTCAAAATAAAAACTCCTTTTTATATCTATAGTTATCCCAAGGGGGAGTATTATCTCTGTGTCTTTTTATCATAAAGACCGATGCCCACTCAAACACGTTTTTTCGCGAAATTGCATAGGGGGAATCCCAGTGTCTTTTAACATATTTAATATAATATCATAGCACATAATTGCATGTAGCTGGCTGACATTAGATACAATAATCTATTTGCCTTTCCGCCAAATTATATAAATTAATGTGCTTTTTTCTTGCTTTTTTGAGCCTTTTCAATGGCTTTTCGTTCACGGTAGGCCTTTTGCTTTCTGGCATTTCGAACCTTCTGGCATTCTTCAGCATCACAAAACTCCTGTCGGTTGCTCTTTCGTATTATGAATTTACCACAGTTCCGACAGCGAATCATAATGCATTCTGGACGATTATCCGATTTGCCTTTATCTTCTGGTGCAGGGCCTTCGGAAAGCATTCTTGCAAGTGTCAGCCATGCAATATCAAATACAGAATTAATATCGGTAGAAAATTCTAATCGGTTAGTGTGGGGATCTACCTTTAATTTCATGGTAAATTCCGGAATGATGTCAATAAGCGCATTCCGCAATTCATCGTAATCGTCATATGGTGTAGTAGCAAATTCTCCGGTTGAAGGTTTTTCTGCCGGATGATTTTTAATGTACTCATTATCAATTCGCATTTCTTCTATGAGATTTCCTTTTGCCTCCCCATAATCTAAGTCATCCGGTATTGCAACGATAGGATGCTTATATTTATCAAAGAAAGAGTAGCCCTCAAAGTATTTTCCTTCTTTGGATAAATCATATGCAGCTTCGTCATCGGCAATACAGACACCTTCGAGAGCAACATAAAACATGATTGCATTATATAATTTCCCGAGGTCATCTAAGAAGTTGTTAATCTCGAATTTTCCGTCTTTTTCTACCATTTCTGCATCGAAGCTATTTATATCAAACGATTCATTCAATTCAGAATAAATGAAATCAATATTATATGGATGCATATTATTTGTACACCATTCCATGATGAGCTGCGTATATGGAATTTTATTATCAAAGCTGTTTATCTGCATTGCCAGATTGCAAAGGCTAGTAAGCAGTCCCTGTCCGGAAAGAAAATCTTCTTTAGGAAAGATGGGTTCATATCCGGGGCGGCAAAATGGTGTTGCACAGTAATCATTGCTTTTATCAATATCAAGTTCATATTTTTTGAATCGGAAAGGGTGGTAAATCAGTTGCCCGATACCACCGATTTCTTTAAATCCTAATATATCTGTTGTTTTATCTGCTTCTGATGGAATCGTTTCATCATTCCAGTTTAATGGCATATCATACCTCATTCCAATCGTTAATTCGTAACCGTTAGCGTTACCGTCAGTTTTTGGATTCCGGTTACATTATAGCTTAAAATATTCATGAAAACAATAAAAAGTTACACAAAATGCTATAACGGATTTGTACCTTGACAATTTCATACCGTTCTCAATGAACAAGCCTTTGTTACTGCGGGGACTGGTAGCCGCCATGAGCGGTAGCAGAGAAACAATTATTGAAGAGGCGGACATAACCAACTCTACGGAAGGAGCAACATCTTATGGAGAAAACAACTATGAGTGTGCAGGAATTATTTGCACAGATGGGAATCAGCCTGCCAAAGGCATATGAACTGGTAAAGACACCGGGATTTCCGACAATACGAATCGGAGCAGATGAGTCTACTGGTATTCTTCATAATACAGATGGAGCTAAAACAGCACTGACAGCAGAAACGCTGACTTATGATGATGTGATTTCTTTATATTTTAGTGTTGATAAGGAATATAGAAGAAATGGCATCTGGCTTATGAATGATAAAACGGCACTTGCACTCAGAAAGCTGAAGGATATCGATGACAATTATTTGTGGAATCAGACAAATGATACAATTCTTGGAAAACAGGTTATTATTTCGGAATATATGCCGGCTATCGATATAGGTACTAAGCCGATTGCATTTGGTGACTTCTCATATTACTGGATTGTAGGAAGAAAACCTGTGTCGATAAGAACATTGTTGGAAAAATTCGTATTATATGATCAGATTGGATATCTTGCATTTGAGTTCCTTGACGGAAAACTTGTAAGAAATGAAGCAATCAAGGTTATTCAGATGGCAGATGAAAGAAAGTAATCATAGATTGTTTGATTTTAATTCTATCATCTTGAATGGGATATATGCCCCTTGTATGGTATTTCGCTGTATTGGGTGTTAATACCCCGTTCAAATTCGCAGTTTTTGTGCGTGAATGGGCGGCACCGTTGCTTGGCATAAAAGGTGACAGAGATTTAGACCGCCCCTGGGGGCAAATATCACAGAATCAGAGTGAAAATGACAAAAAAGAAAAAATAGTACAAAGGAGTCAGCTGTGTGGCCACCTTGTCGGAAGGAGAGATACTATGAATGCAGAAAGCAATGAAGCGCTTCCTGTTAGTGAGAAGTATATGCTCATCATCAAGGAGGCAGCAGCTTATTTTAATATTGGTATAAAGGAACTAAGAAGAATTGCAGAGGATAACCTTGGAACGGTGACGGTGTACTGCGGAAACAGATTCCTGATCATCCGCCCGAAGTTCGAAGAATTTATTCTTAATTCTTCAGAAATATAGTTTCTTTTATCTGCCGAAAGTAGTTGCTATTACAGGGCATAAGAGCGAATATAGGATGACCACGAAAGCCCTTGAAAACAGCCACTTTTGGCAGAAAGGAATGTGATTTTATGGCAAGACCAAGTTTAGCAGAAAAGGATATTTTGAATCCTTCTGAGGCAATTGAATATTTTGTTCTGAGCCGGAGAAAATTTTATGATTTATTGAATAATACGGATGGGGAAGATTTTCTGGCATACTACGGAGAACGCAAGCTGATTCTTCATGTAGCCTTTGAAAGGTATCTGCGTAAACATCCAGAACTAAGGAGGCGGGTATAATGGCAAAGGCAGGAAGAGGACAGACAAGGCGAGATTCCAAGCGTAGAGTATTAAGACCGGGAGAAAGCATAAGAGCAGACGGAAAATATCAATATAAATATCACATTGATGGAAAACCACATTTTGTATACAGTTGGAAACTGGAGCCTACGGACAAACTTCCAAAGGGCAAAAAGCCATGCCTTTCCCTTCGTGAGTTGGAAAAACAGGTAAACACAGATTTGGATTTACTTGTAAATATCGTGGACGGACAGATGACAGTCTGTGAACTTGTAGACCGATATTTGAAAACAAAGATCGGAGTAAGGCAAAGCACGAAACAGGGATATGTTACAGTGCAGAGATTGCTTGCGAAGGAAGCATTTGGCAAAAAGACAATACGAAGTGTGAAAACATCCGGTGCAAAGCTGTTCCTTATCAAATTGCAGCAAGAGGATGGAAAAAGCTACAGTTCTATTCATACAATCCGGGGAGTGCTGCGACCAGATTTTCAGATGGCGGTGGATGATGACATTCTGGTAAAGAATCCATTTGGATTTCAGCTTGCCGGAGTATTAGTAAATGACGCAGTCACAAGAGAGGCAATTACAAAAGACCAGATGAGAAAGTTCCTGAAGTTTGTGCATGACGATGTGGTGTGCTGTAAATACTATGAAGTGGTGTACATACTCTTTCATACGGGAATGAGAATATCAGAATTTTGTGGCTTGACGCTGAAGGACATTGATCTTGAGAATAGAACTGTGAACATCGACCATCAGTTGCAGAGAACATCGGATATGCGATATATCATAGAAACCACAAAGACGGATGCCGGAACAAGAGTATTGCCAATCACAGAGGATGTGGCACAGATGTTTCAGGCAATCATCGAGGATAGAAATGCACCGAAAGTGGAGAAAGCTATAGAAGGCTATAGCGGATTCCTATTTTATGATGATAATGGAATGCCACTTGTGGCAATGCACTGGCAGCATCGATTCAATCATATGGTCGGCAGATACAATGACATCTACCGAGTGCAGTTGCCAAACATTACGCCTCATGTATGCCGACACACCTATTGCTCGAATATGGCAAAATCGGGAATGAATCCCAAGACGCTGCAGTACCTCATGGGGCATTCGGATATATCGGTCACAATGAATGTGTACACGCATATCGGATTCGATGATGCAGAGGAAGAACTGAAACGAATGGAAGAGTTTAGGAAAGCGCAGGGGGAGGTTGAACAGAAGAAAGAGAAACCTATGTCGCAGAAGATGTTTAAGGTAGTTTAATATGGAAAAGAGATGACGCTCTGGCTTAGGCTGGGGCGTTTGTTTCTGATTTATATTATATTTCAGAATAAAAATATTGACAATCATCATTCTCTGAAATATGATATAAATCAGAAACAGTGCAATGAGAAACGGAGGGTTGGATATGGATAAAATCAACGTGCAAATTTTATTTACAAAAGCCGAGTTTAAACAGTTACAAGCGGAGGCTGACAAGTTGGGATTGACGGTTCCTCTTTATATCAAGGGTGAGGTTCTGAAAGATGATGATGTTTTCGGAAAGTATTATCAAAAATTAATAGAAAAAGTTAATGCGCTACCGAGTGGAACCAAGTTTAATATCAAGGCTCTTTTTGGTGTAGAGTGGACGATGGGAAAAGGAATTAAATTAAATTTAGGAAAAACCTTTTATGGAAGAGTAGATAGTGGAATTGTTAACAATGTGCGCTGCATAGGAAAAGACAGCTCAAATGTAATGTGGTACGAGAAGGAATAGGAGACAAAGGAACAGGAACTTATGAGTTTTTTACACGAAAAAGTGTTTGACCCGATTTTAAATTCAAAAGATGCTCCAGCAAATATTATAAGTGGAGGAAATATGAATAAAATAAAACTATTGGAACTTCGCAAGTGTCGTGGGCAATACAATGTTATTGTCAACAACATATTGTCATATAAAGGTGAGTGTGGAGTATGGGTAATGTATGACAATCATAATCAATTGCTGGAAGTAGCACAGACTTCCGATGTTTATGAAGAATTAGAGTACGATTTATCATGGTTGATGAAAGACTATTCGAATGAATTGAACCTAAGAAAAAAGTATGCAGCGAGAAGATTATTTGATTTTAATGCAAAATTCGATGTTCTAGAGTGCGACAAAAATAGAACAACTGCTAAATATAGAAATATAGCAGAAAATTCAGAAGCAATAGTAGTGTATTTAGTTGTTGAAGAAAGAGCAACAAGTAAGGAAAAAAATATTCGAGAAGAAATAGAATTAGAAATTGCAATAGATAATCAGGCATTATATTGGAATGCATATGGTAGCCAACGCAAATTAGCAAAAAACTACTATAAACAACGAAAGCAGATTGCATAAGGAGAATAAAATGGCACAGAATTTAGTATCAGAAGAACAAGTAAAAGATGCATTACAAATTAACAAGTTTAGTGAAATATCTAAAGATAAGATTATGGAGTTTGTATCACTTATACCGAATATGGATAAAGAGGTAGCTATTGCTATTATTAATCAGTTTCCGGCATATGCTGATTCGGCCAATAATATGGTTGCACAGTTAAATGACATGTGTGACAATGTTATTAAGGATAATAATTCAAGTCAGAAAGATGCTGTAGAAGCATATAAAGTGATTCTTCAAGATTTAAGTGAACTTTTGAAAAAAGAGGACATTTCTAAAGAAGAACGTGATGAAATTACAGAGAAAATGATATTAGTAGCGGATAAAATCTCTGCAAAAGACACAGAAAATAAGGATTTTCTGAATGGAATTATTAAGTATGGTGTACCTATTGTCGGTGGAGCCTTGCTATTGGGAGCAACCATACTCGGTGTGAATGTAAAAGGAACAAAAATTCCGACTATTAAAAAGTAGTTAAAAACCCTTAGTAGTAGCCCATTCCCTATTACTACCAATTTTACTACTAACAGGTAGTAACAATATGCTCCATTCTGCACTAATTCACCACAATCTGTAATTTCAGAGCACATCACCATAATCCCAGAAACTCTTGCAAAACAGGGCATTCCGGGGCAAAACAAGGAGAAACGAAACTATGATAAAAATACTATTTATCTGCCACGGCAGGAGTTTTTCTTTTGCCCAAATCTCCTTATTTTATGCAGATTTCCTTACAATAGGAGAGTGTATTACAACGATTTTACAACTTTTGAAAAATGTTCCGATATGACGAAAAAGGAGATAGTAGAGAATGAAATATTTATACCATTATACAAGTTTAGAAACATTAGCTTTGATTTTGAGAAATAAAACAATTTGCTTTAATAACTTGTTGTACGTTGATGACCTTGATGAAGCAGAAACAGAAGATATGGGGAAGTTTGGAAAATTTGTCTATGTGAGTTGCTGGACTGAAGATTCAGAGGAATCTATACCTTTGTGGAATTTATATACACCGAATATGCATGGCGTTAGAATACGAATGCCTGAATTTCCGTTTAAAAAATATAGATTTAAAAAAGGGGAATATTTTTTATCTGAAGATGTAGATACATATATAAATTTGAAGAAAATATACGAAGAAAACAAGGCTAGTATTGTTTCTACAGAACCACATTTAGAAAAGATTGAATATACAGATTCTCAAGATAAGTTATTTCCCCAAATTAGAACAGAATCTTGTGAAGATGCAGTTAAAAAGTTTTTGGAAGCCAAAACAATGTCTGATATTACCCAGGGTAATATATCTATTTCCTATTCATTAAAAGATATAGGACGATTTAAAAGAACAAATTGGGCTTTTCAGAAAGAGTGGAGATATATAATTTCACTTTCTCCTATGGGATTAAAAGAGGCTTATCCGGCTAGTTTTGAAAAACATCAAGAACAAATTAGAAGAATTGAGGACACATTATCAAAGCCACCATATAATCAATTGTTTTTAGAAATAGATGATAAAGTGCTAGAAGAAATAGAAATTGTATTTGGACCTAAAATGAGTGAAGCGGAAAAAATATTAGCTATTGCGTTGATTAAAGAATATTGTCCACAAGCCGTATATACAGAAAGTGTTCTGAAAATAAGATAAAATGTATTATAGATTGAGTTTTTTACTAACCTAAAATTTATACTGCTGGAGGAGAAAAAAATAATGAATTGGGAAGCAATTAGTGCCATAGGGCAAATTTTAGGAATATTAATTACATTTATGGTAGGGTGTATTGCAATGTTACCATATATGAGAAAATTCAATATTTATTTTTCTTTTATGTATAACGTGGATAAAAAACCTACATTTGTTGTAACGAACAATAGTCAAAAAGGACAGTTTATAAATTGTATAATTTTGTATAGTGGAAAATGGAGTAGAAAATCATTTTGTGTTATAGAAATGTTAGACATTCAAGATGATTTGCTAGCAGATAATATTGAATTTTTTGTTGCTCCGAATTCTTATTGTAAAATTAGTGCTAATGAATGGTAAAATATATTACTCATTGTGATGTATATTTTTCAAAGCGTAAGAAAGTCTATATTACATTAGATTTTGGAGATAAACTTTCTAAAAGATATTGTACGCAGATAAGAACTTATGAGTTTTTACAAATGCTAATTAGTGAAACAGAAGCATATCAAGACTTGAATATTGATACGCTGTTTTAGGAATAAAGTGAACAAGCATGTAATCGGTTAGTTGTAAAATAGGGAGAGTTTTACAACTTTTAAAAGATATTTCGATATGAAGATATAATACGAGGAAAAAACAGTATGAAGGCAGGAAAAGAATTGGAAAATTATGTACAATTTGTATATCAAAAATTGTTGGATTTTATGGATGAAGGTGCAATGGTATCATCTAATGTATCAGTAATAGGAAAATCGGGAGTTAAGCATGAGTTTGATGTATACTATGAATTTCAGCATTTGAATATGAGACATCGTATTGCTATAGAATGCAAAGATTGGAATACTCCTGTAAGTAAAGGTGAGGTGGGAGAGTTTTTGTCAAAATTAAATGATTTGAATAATATTTCGGGGATGATGGTGGCTAAATCAGGTTATCAAGAAGGCGCAAAACAATTTGCAGAATCCAATGGCATTCATTTAATGGAAACAAAAGACTTACCTTCTTTAGGAGAAATAGTTGCTGGTGTAATTAAAGAGGCATTTCTTCCAGATGAAGCCACTCAAGGGGCTCCTTTCTGGACATTAATGGAAATACAATCAGGTGAAATAACAGGAACCTATTTTTCTTTGCCAGAAGGAAAGCCGATAGTACCATTCTTCTATTCTAAAGTAATTGCAGAAAAAATGAGGGAAAAATTACTAGATGCAGAAAATTGGGTGGTTAGAGGGGTATCTCAGTATCAATTAAAAGGATTTGTAGCTCAAATGGAAGTTTTGGGTGTTGAAGCAGCGGTGTTTTATGTGCCATATTGGAAAGAAGGAGAAACAGATGTGCCAATGGTTATCATACCGAAAGAAAAATTAAAAGAAGAGTATATATATTAATACCTATTTTACAACTTTTGATAGCCAAAATATGAGGGTTTATAAGAAGATACAGAAACTATAAGAAAAATGAAAATTGTAAAGAACTTTCAAATACAAGGAAATGTGACGATTTAAGGAGATATAAGAACATGATAAAAATATTATTTGTTTGCCACGGCAACATCTGCCGCAGCACCATGGCCGAAAGTGTCATGACATATTTAGTTAAACAAGCTGGTTTATCAGACCAGTTTTATATTAATTCAGCGGCAACAAGCCGTGAAGAGATAGGCAATCCCCCACACCATGGGACGGTTGCCAGATTAAAAGCAGAAGGAATACCGGTTATTCCACATAGAGCAGTGCAGATGACACTGGATGATTATGAGAAATATGATTATCTTATAGGAATGGATACAGAGAACATAAGAAATATGCAGCGTATATCAGGTGGAGATCCAGATGAAAAGATATATAAGCTGCTTACATTTGCAGGTTCAGGCCTTGATGTAGCGGATCCGTGGTATACAGGAGATTTCGAAGCAACATATAAAGATGTAAAGGCTGGCTGTGAAGGTTTGCTTCACACGCTTGCTGAAGAAATATAACAAATAAAATAACTAAAATAACAAAACAGAATATTTTCATAATCCCTGCATAAACTGTACAAACAGATATGCAGGGGTTTTTATTTTTGAAAACTTATATTGAAGAAAGGGTAATAGATATTGCTAATTACATAATAGATAACAATACTACAGTCAGAAAGGCGGCAAAACAGTTTGGAGTAAGTAAAAGCACCGCACACAAGGATGTAACAACAAGACTTTTAGAGATTAATCCTGCACTTGCTGCGAAAGTGAGGAAAGTGCTTGATGTCAACAAACAAGAGCGGCATATACGTGGAGGAATGGCAACAAGAGAAAAGTACGCACATCATAAAAATTAAAGATAATGAAGAACAAAGCAAATCTAAACTAAAGTATATTCAGACATTACAAGAATATTTTCAACAATTCCGTCAATTATATAATATATGAGCAGCGATTATATAAAACAGAAGCAATATAAAAGCAGTGATTATATAAAACAGAAGCAATATAAAAGCAGTGATTATATAAAGCAGAAGTAATATAAAAGCAGTGATTATATAAAGCAGAAGCTGTATAAAAGCAGTGACCATATAAAGCAAATAATTGACAGGAGGAATACACTAATGCAATCTGATTTAACAAGAAATTCTGATAATAAGGATAGCCAGCAGAGCAGTACAGTATACACACAATCTGACTTTGCCGGTGGTGTTCCTATGAATGAGCCTATGGCAGAAAGATATTGTTCACCTGAAGCATATGAGTGCAGTGATGGGATAGAAGCAGGCTGTCTTGATAATCCCCATATTCCACCAGATGAAGTTAACAATAGTACCTTGAAGATGATGGGGCATAGACATAGAAAGCTTGAAATAAAGAAGGTTATTGGAAGGGAAATACTGGACTCAAGAGGCAATCCCACAGTAGAGGCACAGGTTTTGCTTAACGATGGAACTGTTGGACATGGTATGGTTCCAAGTGGAGCGTCAACAGGTGCTTTTGAGGCTGTTGAACTAAGAGATATGGATCAGAAAAGATATTTTGGAAAAGGTACGCTTAAGGCTGTAAAACATATAAATGTTGAACTTAACAATACCGTACTTGCAATGGATGCATCTAATATATATGCAATAGATAAAGCTATGATAAAAGAAGATGGAACAAAAGATAAGTCCAGATTAGGTGCTAATTCAATTCTTGCAGTATCAATAGCATGCGCCAGGGCAGCGGCGGCATCATTTCATATGCCATTATACAGGTTTATAGGTGGAAATGCGGCTACGACACTTCCAGTTCCTATGATGAATATTATAAATGGGGGTAGGCACGCAGTTGGAAGTGATTTTCAGGAGTATATGATAGTTCCGGCGGGTGCATCAAGTTTTCGAGAGGCACTTCGTATGGGAACAGAGGTGTTTCATTCATTAAAGGAAATACTTACTAAGAAAGGATTCGCAGTTACTGTTGGTGATGAGGGAGGTTTTGCACCAGATGTGGCTGATGCATTTGAAGTGTTTGAACTTCTTATGGAGGCGGTGATTACAGCAGGATATAAGCCAGGCGAAGACATTTATTTCGCGATGGATGCCGCAGCTTCCGAATTATACAATACTGAAAGCGGATTGTATGAGTTCCCAAGAGAATATGCAACAAGACAATCAAAAGTTCATGAAAATGTAGACATGAAACAACAAAGAATGACTTATGATTTACTTGATGCAAACAATGAAATGCTTGCAATTAAGCGGGATAGCAAACAACTTGTCGATTATTACTCTAAAATTATCGACAAATTCCCAGTTATATCAATAGAAGACCCGCTTAACGAAGAAGATTGGGACGGATGGAGAGATATAACTGATAAACTGGGCAATCGTGTACAGCTTGTGGGGGATGATTTATTTGTTACTAATACAGAAAGATTAAAAAAAGGTATAGCTTCAGGCTGTGCGAATTCAATTCTTATAAAATTCAATCAGATAGGAACGTTGTCAGAAACAATAGAGGCGGTTAAGATGGCGCATAAAGCTGGATATACTGCTATATCAAGCCATCGTTCAGGTGAAACAGAAGATACGACGATTGCGGACATGGCGGTTGCTTTGAATATGGGACAGATAAAAACCGGGGCACCATCAAGAGGTGAGAGAATAGCAAAATATAACAGATTACTGCGTATAGAAGATGAGCTTGGAAGTTCCGCAGTGTATCCGGGGATAAAGGCATTTAATATAAAAACTGAGAAATAAAGTAAGATTAAGAACACACCAAGAATCAATAAAAACAAAGTAAAAATTAACAATACATCAAGAAACAATAATAAGAAACTTCAGTATTTTGCGTGTCAACAGGTCCACAATTCCCATTTGCACTGATGCAGCTGTATTGGACCTGCTGACACCTGTATAATATAATTATATCAGCGAAACAATACTTAATCCGCTGTTTTTAGAAAGATTTACATAATCATTTCCACACTGTACGATAGGTTTGTCAAGAGCGTTGTCATTTATAAGAACTACATTGCCAGTACGTCCATCTGAAAGCTTTACGTTTGTTCCAATGTATGAAGCAACTACATTTTTAAGAAATGGAATAGCATATATAGGATCAAACTTGGTAAAGGCATCCTGATACATCATTTTAACAACTTCAAAAGGACATATAGGTGCACGATATATACGTGATGCAGTCATTGCATCATATACATCTGCGATAGTGATAATCTTGGCAACAGCTGGGATATCAGGGCTTTTAAGACCAAATGGATATCCGCTTCCGTCACATTTTTCATGATGCAGCAGTATAGCTTCTTTAACAGGTAGAGGAAGATTTTTGTCTTTTATCTGTTCATATCCAAGATTAACATGATGCTTCATTATCTCATATTCATTGTCAGTCAATGTACCTGGTTTATTTAGTATATTATCAGGTACAAGCAGCTTGCCAATATCATGTAAGAGACCTGCAAGAGTAAGTGTTTTAATCTGTTCATCATTAAAGTTCAGCCATTTACCTATAATAGATGCGATAAGTGCAACATTGACAGAATGAACGAAAGTAATGTCATCCTTGTTTCGCATGGCATGCAGCATATCAAACATCTGAAGTGAATTACGCGCTTCAGACATAATATTCATAGTTTCAGATACCATGGTGTCTGTGTCTATATTGTTTTCGGCAGTAAGGAATGAGTTGAGATTATCTTTTACGGAATCTACATTAACATTATATTCTGATTCAAAATGCTTGAATTCATCAGAGTTACGGACACGCTCATAATAGTTGATATTGTCAGCATCAGTTCTGGCTAAAGCAGCATTTCTTTCAGCCTGTGCTGCAGAGTCTTCCTCCTCATTATAAATGTTTATTTCAAGGACATGCAGACTTGAAATTTTAGCAATAAGCGAAGGCGTAAGAACAGTATCTTTAGGCGCAAGCAAAGAGCCATCGCTTAATATAATATCACGTGAAAGCTTCATTCCGGCGTGTGCATCAAATATAAATATAGTTTTGTCATTCATATATAACACTCTCCTTAAATTTCAAATATAACAGAACTGTTTGTATATATCATATGATACCAGGGTCAAAATGTCTGAATTTACATGAGTTCACTCATAGTTGGGGAAAGACTTTGAATCCGCTCATATATGAGCACAAAATACTTTATGAACCCTACATTTAAATATGAAATAATTATAAATTTAATAGTTTAAAAAGTCAATTATACTTGACGTGTAACAATATATTGTGTAATATTTTTATGGATTACAGATGGTGCGTGCAGCATTATGTGATCATAATTAAATATATGATTATATCCCTTATTTAGAGCGGTGGAGATACATAGGATCTGAGAAGCCCGGCAACCCCTTGCATTTGAACAGCATAAGGAAGGTGCCAACCTGAGCGAGATTATTCGAACAATGAGAGGATTTCGAAGCAGATTTCGGGTCCCTTTAAGGGACCTTTTTCTATGCATAGATATATCAGATATGTATGTTATGTATGTAAAAATGGACGTACAATTTAAAGACATACAATTTAAAATATAAGTATGCATCCATACGAAATTAGGATATAAGCATGTCGAATTATGCTTTAAACCAGGCTGTACAAGGCATAATCGGAGATACTTAATAACAAGGAAGTTTATTTTAGAAGGAGAAAGATTAGTACGATGGAAAAAAGATTATTTACATCAGAGTCAGTAACAGAAGGACATCCAGATAAAATCTGTGATCAGATATCAGATGCAGTGCTTGATGCACTTTATGAGCAGGATCCATATTCAAGAGTGGCATGTGAAACACTTACTAATACAGGTTTTGTTATGGTTATGGGTGAAATCACAACTAAGGCTTCTATAGATATCCCACAAATTGTACGTGATACAGTTGTAGAGATAGGTTATGACAGCTCAGAAAAGGGCTTTGATGGTAACACATGTGCAGTTATGGTTGCACTTGATAAGCAGTCAGCAGATATAGCTATGGGAGTTGATAAGGCTCTTGAAGCAAAGGAAGGTGTTGATAAGGACGATGAAGACCTTGGAGCCGGCGATCAGGGTATGATGTTTGGTTATGCTACAAACGAAACAGAAGAATATATGCCATATTCAGCAGCACTTGCACAGAAGCTTTCAAAGCAGCTTACAAAGGTTCGTAAGGATGGCACATTAAGCTACTTAAGACCAGATGGAAAGACACAGGTAACAGTTGAATATGATGAGAACAATAAACCTATACGTCTTGATGCAATTGTTGTATCTTCACAGCATGCACCAGAAGTATCACAGGAACAGATTCATGAAGATATCAAGAAGTACGTTATAGATGCAATTGTTGACCCAGCTATGGTAGATGCTGATACTAAGATATTTATCAATCCAACAGGCCGTTTTGTTATAGGTGGTCCTAACGGAGATTCAGGTCTTACAGGTAGAAAGATTATTGTTGATACTTATGGTGGAGCAGCTAGACATGGTGGTGGAGCATTTTCTGGTAAGGATTGCACAAAGGTAGACCGTTCAGCAGCTTATGCAGCACGTTATGTAGCTAAGAATATAGTTGCAGCAGGTATCGCAGACAGATGCGAAATTCAGCTTTCATATGCGATCGGTGTTGCACATCCAACATCAATCTGTGTAGATACATTTGGAACAGGTAAGTTAAACGATGAAAAGATTGTTGAAATAATCAGAGAAAACTTTGATTTAAGACCAAATGGAATTATAAATATGCTTAATTTAAGAAGACCAATCTATAAGCAGACAGCAAGCTATGGACATTTTGGACGTACAGATCTTAACCTCCCATGGGAGCAGACAGATAAGGCTGATATACTTAAGAAGTATCTTTAAAATGTTGTTGTTTAATTGAATAATAGTTGGTGACGAACGGACGACAAATATAAGCTACAGGCAGTCCTGCACACTATG
>OHIM01000281.1_pt1 | contig 32209 bp, 29 predicted proteins | sample 1568271 | NCBI WGS metagenome assembly OHIM01 (sample SAMEA3879580, study PRJEB24766) | human gut metagenome | biome: human-associated habitat; feature: feces | place: USA | collected 1985/1987
AACAACATTCTTGCACAGGCTGGACAGTCTATGCTTGCACAGGCAAATCAGTCTAATCAGGGTGTACTTTCTCTGTTACAGTAATTTTTGTAAAATTTATAATTGCTAAAGAAAAGGAGTCGGGCAACTGGCTCCTTTTTGTAATGTTTTATAATGAACGAAAGTCTGTTGAAGAACAAAAGTAGGACTTAATTTCCGTGATTTTGTATTGCGACTGATGAAAAAGGGTGATTTTTTTGTTTGGGGACATATAGAAAATTTTTGCTCGGTTATGTCCCACTCTTTTGGCACGGTGGGACATATAGAATCATTCCTTTGCATTATGTCCCTTATGTTTGCGGCAATGGGACATATAGCGTTTTTTCTGGCATATATGTCCCGGGAAACAAAAGAAAAGGGACATAGTGAGTAAGTTTTCATGTATATGTCCCAATGAGCAAAAGAAAAGGGACATAGCCGATAAGTTTTCATGTATATGTCCCAGTGAGCAAAAGAAGAGGGACATAGCCGATAAGTTTCCGTGCATATGTCCCAGTGAGCAAAAGAAGAGGGGCATAACCAATAAGTTTCCATGCATATGTCCCGAAAGAGAGAAGAAAAAAATTCAGTCAGCAGATTTTCACACATATGCCAATATCCAGAAGGCAATGTGCATAAAAAATCCCGCCACAGCGGGAGGAGAAATTTTTCTGTGGCGGATCTATAAGAGAAATCGCTTTCACGAATTGTTTTTAGTCGGAACTGACAGCACCCCAACACCGTTTGTTAAAATACAACAGCTCCTTTTGTTTTGATGGTTTTATATTACCAGTGCATTATGAACAGGTTGTGACGACATGCTAAAGAGTTTATGAAAATTCGAAACAACTTATAAACTTCTGCTTTCCTAAAGGGAATAAATGCGATTTTACAAAAGTTTTACCCAAAGGAATTTCAAAATCGTGTAAAATAGAAACGGCAGTTTTTGTAGAAAAAGTACATACAGGAGAAATGAGAAAATGTAGTAATTCTACAAATAGTATGTTTGAAGAACAGGAAGCAAAATCTTATACAGAGGAGACAGGAGTATTTGCAAATCATCATATTTCAGGAGGGGACACAGGCATACAGAAACGCGAAACCATAGATTATGAAATAAGAGCCACCTACGCATCTCTGCGCAAGTCGGAAAAAAAGGTTGCTGATTATGTGCTGGCAAATGAGATAGAGTGCAGTAAGATTTCTCTGGAAAAACTTGCAAAACGCAGCGGAGTCAGCCAGCCGACAGTCATGCGTTTTGTAAAGGCGATGGGGTTTGACGGCTTTAAAGAATTTCGTTACCAGATCATAGAAGACCTGTCGGAGCGCAATCACCGCGAAAAAGAAACCTATGCCATGTACGGCTATCCCATCCGTCCGGAGGATGACTTGAAGCTGATCCCGGCAAAAGATCTGATGACAAAGCTGCTGTATCTCGGATATGACTGCCGGTTCGATGAGGACTACTATATCCAGCATATATCCGCCGCACTTACCGAAAAAGATGTGATGGTGGGAATTTCCTATTCCGGGCAGTCGAAGGATACAGTAGATATCATGAAGGCAGCGAAAAAGGCGGGCGCGCAGACGATTTGCATTACAAATTTCAGGGAATCGCGTATTGGTAAATGGAGTGACGTGGTATTGTGTAGTTCCCAGAAACAGTGGATGTACGGAGACTGCATTTTTTCCCGCAGTCCGCAGATCGTGATCAACGACATGATCTACATGGGACTTATGACAAATGCTTACGAAAAAGGCACAAAACAACTTGACAAAAACAGCAGAATTATCCGCGACCGGGCATACGAGCAATGAGGCAGAGGAATAGAGATTGCAGAGAAATATAGAAGATGTGACTTGTAGTTTTCCTACAAAAAGTCACATCTTTTTTGATGTCTGAATTTACAATCCCGATACAAAAGTATTACGGCGATTTGATGGTATTTGCCCCTGTACCCCCCTGTACTTGACCATGTCCGAAGCGACAGCGGATGCAAAAAAGTAGTATTCTTAGAAAAACGTCAGACATTACGTCTCGTGGCTGCACAATTAAAACAGGGAAAAATATTGATGGATTATTTTTCTTCTGTGCACCAAAATCGGAGAAATTTATTTTTTCAAGTCCGTTCGTCCCACCAGATAGTCAATAGAACAATCGTATAAATCTGCAAGCCGAATAAGGATATCAATCGGTACAGAGCGCAGCCCTTTTTCGTATCGGCTGTACACATCACGATGAATACCCAGTATTATCGAAATTTCTTTTATTGTCAAATCGGAGTCGACCCGCATTTCCTCAATCCTCTTAAAATACAAATGAAACTTCTCCTTCCAAAAATGGATATAGACAAATATTAGCGGAAGTGCTATTGTAAAAGATGAAATAAGACCATTTGGCCGTATACAGGAGGATGAAAGAAATGAAATATGTGAAGCAAAAATTATTAGCAGGGTTTTTAACAGCCATATTGACGGTTACTGCTATTCCAGCTTGGAATATCACAAATGTGCAGGCGAAAGAAACGGATAGTAAATACAGCACTTCGGCATACCTTTGTGATGAAAATGGGAATCGGGAATTATGTGTGGGAGATTTAGAATGTGCCACAGTCAGCGTGAATTTTCAGGAAAATGGCGAAAATGTAGAGTTAGATGCAGATAAATGGGGGTTTTTATCACTGGAGGATGTAGTACAATATTTTCAGACGAAGTATCCAGAGCTTGATAGTGTAAGCAGTTATGGAGAAAATCCTACATGGACAACTTTTACGGGATCAGTTCCAGAGGATGCTTTTGGAAAGACAGTTGTTTATCATTATGGTGTCGAGATAACAAATGATGATGGAACTACCGAAAAACTGTATGATTACGTTATGTCAGATCTAACGATTCATTCTTTTGGTGGTACGAAAAATATTACGTTCGCGAGCAACGAAGACGGAAAGACGGTAACAGCATATTCCATTTGGCCAAACGAAAATTCTACAAAAATTCCGGCATCCATTAAGGTAAATGGAATCTCCTATAAGGTTACTGCTATCGGAAATTATGTAAATGAAAATAAAAAATTAAAAGCGGTTACAATTCCGGCAACTGTAAAATCAATTGGAAAAGAAGCGTTTGTAAATGCAAAGGACTTAAAGACAATTACAATTAACGGAAATGTAACAAAGATTGGCGCAAATGCATTCAAAGGCATCAATAAAAAAGCGGTATTCAAGATCAAAACTGCCAGCTCAAATTATAAGAAAATAGTGAGCAAGATCAAAAAAGCAGGAGCACCAAAATCAGTTACATTCAAGATTGTTAAGTAGTAATAATAGAAGGCATATTTAATTATTTACGAGGAGAAATGAAAATGAAAACACTAAAGAAAATAATAGTTTGTGTAATGTTAAGTTTGACAATGACTTTAACGTTGCCCGCCATAACGCCGCAGATGCTTGTTGTGGCAGAGGCTGCTACCATAAAATTGTCAGATACAAAGTTAAATTTAATACCAGATGAATATTATCAGCTTTCTGTGAAAAATGCAGGCAAACAAAAGGTAAAGTGGAAAAGCTCTGATAAAAAAATTGTTACTGTGACATCAAAAGGAAAAGTACATGCAGTAGGGTTGAGTAACAAGAATATTATTATTACTGCAACAGTAGGAAAGAAAACTTTGAAATGTAAGGTGAAAATTATAGAAACTGAGTATGTGGATGCGATTTGGATTTATAACAGTAATTGGACATATACAGGTTATGATTACTATGGAAAGAAAGTAACGAATGTAGTACCTGGTTATATGGAAATTGTAAAATATAAGAATTGTTATTACTGGTATACAGAAACAGAGGGCGGAAGTCAGGGAACGGAACATGTTGCGTATAACTATAGTCTGCATAAAATTGGGAAAAAATTACCGGATTATATAGCAAATCCATCATATGCTTATCAAAATGAAAATGGGGAATATGTCATAGCAGATGACGAAAAAGATATTCCGGAGTCTGCAAGTGTACTTAGGGCAGTCGATATTTTGGTAGACAAAAATCTCAACTTTATTACAGAAAGGGCACGAAATTATACAGAAAATGAGTGGAAGGAGCGGATGAAAGAACTTGGAATTTTATAAAATGTGTGATTAAATAATATAAAACATGACGGTACGAATCCCCATTGCGTAGAGCGTGATGGGGATTTTATGAGACTGAAGGGGTACAAAAAGATGAAACGATTAAGAAAAAAGTGGGTGGTATTTTTACTGGCATTTGCAATGTTGCTGACCTCAAGTAATCTGGCGGTGGTACCTGAGCAGACAGTGTATGCTGCCTCAACAAAAATCATTACAGGATCTACACAGGTGATATGTAAACAGAGTGCGATGGTAAAAGCACCGAGAGGGTATGGCAACTGCAGATTTTCCAGTTCTAATAAAAAAGTGGCATCAGTGAATGCAAAGGGAAAGCTGAAAGCATTGCGATTGGGTGTGACAAAAATTACGGTATACAGCAATAAGAAGAAACAGAGTTATAAAATTACTGTCGTGCCAAAGTCGGATAAAGATGTAAGGCTAAAACAAAGTCTGTTTTTGAAAGGCCAGACAGATATACAGTTGAAACTCACATCAAATGTATATGATACATCGCAAGTGAAATTACATACATCGGGAAGCACTTATTTTTCATCTAATGGGTATTGCACAGAGATTCCGAAAATAGATGGACTGATTTCAGATACGTTTATCATTTCTTACGGTTCATGGGAAAAAACAGTTGCAGCAGGCAGTGTGGAAACAGGCGAACTGAAGGAGGCAATACAAAAACCCGATGGACAGTATGCATGCGCGGAAAAACAGGTATCTTATGATGGTAAATTGGGGACGTATACACTGGATGAATTAAAAATGGGTGGTATTGCAGTTACAATTGATAATAAGCCATTGCAAAAACAGATGGTATATACAGCAGGAACACATTGGTTGAACATTTGTGGTGGTAATTATACGATGAGATATCAGTATGATGTGAATTATTCGGTATTAGATAATTTACGGAATCACACAACAAAGGGATTTGACGAGGATTGTGCACAAGTACTAAATGTAGTATATAAGATTTTGGATGAGATTATTACACCAGATATGACAGATGAGCAGAAGGTAAAAGCCATTCATGATTATCTGATATACAATGCAAATTATTATCATGGAAAATTGAGTGATCGTCAGGGCTGGTCAAGTGCTGTCAAAGGCGTTTTAATGGAGCATGAGGGTGTATGCAATAGCTATGCGCTGGCTTTTTACACGATGACTACAGCGGAAGGAATTCCGTGCAGATATATTTCTGGTATATCCACAAATTCTGTTGGAAAGACAGGGGGGCATGCATGGAATCAGGTAAAAGTAGGTGATAAATGGTATTATATTGATTGTACATGGGATGATCCAACAGGAGGGGGATTTGAACGAACAACATATTATCTGAGTGAACAGTTATGGTCTAATCATAAGCAGGAGACTTCGAAAGATCCTGTGACAGAGGATTTTTATTTATGGGAGAATTTTTATTTGACCGGAAAAGGCTGGGATAAATAAAAAATATACTTTACAATCCACAGAAGATATGTTAGTGTCTTATACAAGCTGATTGTCCCGTTTGTTTCTGCAACCGGAAATGGGGGCATATGTTACACACAAAAAAGAACTTCTTAAAGTCAGCACTGGCTGTCTTCTGCATGGTTTCCATGCTTTTATTCTCCAGTTACAACGGAATCACAACAGTATATGCTGCCAGCGGATACGAATACGTTCTGCTGACAAAATACAGTAAGACCATGAAAATTGGAGACGAGTATTATCTGACTGCGATTACTTCTACCGGAAAGAAACCAAAGTTTTCTTCGAGTGATTCCGCAGTCGCGTCCGTGAACACTTATGGAAAGATCACGGCGAAAAAGGCCGGTAATGCTACGATCACTGCAAAAATTGCCAATGGGGAGGCAAGCTGCAGGGTTACAGTTGAAAAAACGGTCATTACATTAAGTCAGAAATCCATATCCTTGGAGAACGGATATACGGCCCGGCTGAAAGCCGAGACATCAACCGGGCATCCGGTCACGTACAAATCCGCCCGCTCGAGCATCGCCTCGGTGGATGAAAACGGCGTGATCACAGCAAAAAAACCGGGTGAAACTACCATCACGGTCACAGCGGATAAAACCGCCCAGACCTGTAAAGTGACGGTAAAGCAGCCAACGGTCCGGCTGGACCGGACATTCGCATCCCTTTACCGGAAGGGGACGCTCCGGTTATCCGTTTCTTCCACATCCAAAAGTATTCCCAGGTGGAAAACAAATAAAAAAAGCGTAGCCACGGTGGACAATGAGGGCAGAGTTACCGCTGTAAAAAACGGAACCGCCATCATCACGGTCACAGTCGACGGTGTCAGCAAAACCTGTGAGGTCACGGTAAAGAAGCCAAAGATTACAGTCGGACAGGAACAGATTTCGTTAACGGCCGGCGAAACATGTCAGCCGAAGGTAACGGTATCCTCCGGCAACAAACCGGAGTACTACAGTTCAAACACAAATGTTGCCACGGTAAATGAGACCGGTGTGATCACCGCCATCGGCAGGGGACGTGCATATATTTATGCGAAAGAAGATGGCACGAAGGTACGCATGACAGTAACTGTCAAAGAAAAATAATACTACAGGAAGCAGAACCGAATTATGGTCTGTATGACAGACAATCTGCGGATCATAACCAAAGGGACAATCAGCGAAAGATATTGATGATGCATATATACAATGATATAATTGAAAGAAATGATGGAGAATCGGAGAATAATATTATACGGGGAGGAATGATTATGCTGAGAGTAGATTTTACATTTGACAAAAAAATAATAGAGAAAAATGGATATACAATGTCAAATATTTATGAAACTATAAAAATGGAATTTGGTAAAAAAAATATTTCATGTGTGGCAGAAGGGGAAGTCCTTTCTTTCGGCGCTGGAGAAAAGAAAAACGATTTTTCTGATATGTGGACGATTATTATGCGCTTGACACGTTCTAAGTGGTTTTTGAATTATGCAACATCCTGCACATGGAACGAAAATAATAAAAGTGAAGATGTTTTAGCGCAAATAAAGAGAAAACAGATGATAAGTGCATAATATGGAAAAGCTTTCCCAAAAGCTGCCATGGTTATATCTTTGTATGAAGGAGGAAAAATGAATTCGGTAGAAAATTATGCCATACGCTACTTAGAACCAAAGGATGTGAAGGATCTGGATCAGTACAACGCGCTGCTGCGCTATACCTTTCAGGTAACGGAGGATGAGCTGACGGCAACCGGATGGAAAGATGAAGAGATCAAACAGTCGAAGTTCCCGGTACTGGAGCGTGCGGATGTGCTGGGATGTTTTGATGGGGATACCCTGATTTCCCAGTTTGCCGTATATCCATTGAAAATGAATATATACGGGGAGGTATTTCCCGTTGGATTTGTTACGAGTGTTTGTACATATCCGGAATATACCGGGCAGGGCATTATGAAAAAACTGATGTATCGGAGTCTGGAACATATGAAACAGCAGGGAAGATCGTTTGCCCTTCTGTATCCATATTCCATACCGCTGTATCATCATCTGGGCTGGGAGATCATATCCAATAAAATTTCTTTCAATATCAAGGATCGGCAGATTCCGACGAAAGTAAAAGCACCCGGGTATGTACGGCGTGTGGACTGGGACAATACCGATTTTCATGAGCTGCATTCGCATTTTGCGTCGATTACGCACGGCTGTCTGTTCCGGAATGCACTGGCGTGGGAGGAATACTGGCGCTGGGATGAGGACGATACGAACGTGGCAGTTTACTATAACACCAAGGACAAGCCATGCGGATTTATGGTCTATCTGATCAAAAACGATATCATGCATATCAAGGAAATGATCTACTTAAACCGCGAGGCAAAAAAGGGGCTGTGGGAGTATATCCACGCGCATGATTCCATGATCGATGCGGTGCATGGCTATACCTATTTCAGCGAACCGATTGCGTTTGAGATGGATGATGGGGATATCAAGGAAACGATCCGGCCGTATGCCATGGGACGGATTATTGATATCGAGAGCTTTTTACAGGATTATCCATGTGATCCGGATGGCGGAACACTGTATATCGAACTTGAAATTGAGGATCACCTGCTTTTGTGGAACAACCGCAGTTTTCGGCTCTGTTTTTCCGATGGAACATGTATGCTGACCGATGAACCGGCAGAGTATAAGTTAAAAATGGAGATAGGTACGCTGACTACCCTTTTACTGGGATACAAGACGGCTGAGCGTCTGTATGCCCTTGAGCGCATTGAAGGAAAGCAGGAAGCGGTAGACCGTCTGGATGATGTACTGTTTCATAAAATTCCATATATTTCCGATTACATCTAAAAAATTCAGCATGGTATGTTATAATGGAAAGTGAAAATTACCGGGATACCGTTCTGCAGATACTGGTATTGGATGATTTTCGGAATACATAAGGGGAACACTTATAAAAACAACAGAAAAAATGAGTTTGGGAGGCAAAGGATTATGAAATCAGTACGGACAAAGCTTATAGCATCTATTTTGATCTGTTCTCTTTTTACATCGGTTCTGATCGGGGTGATTGTAATTTCAAATTCTGTGCGGACAGCCGGAAAAGATGCAATGACCATGATGCAGCTTACCGGGCAGAAGAAGACCGAAGAGATCAATTCCACGATTCAGAAGATTGAGCAGTCGGTGGATACGCTCAGTGAAGTCGCAATGAGTAATTTTGACTATGATTCGTTCCGGCAGAACAAGGATTATGCGGATACATACACCGAGACGGTACAGCAGGCGGTGCTTGATTTTGCAAACCATACAAATGGGGCAGTGACGGCATATCTGCGGTATAATCCGGATTACTCCAATCCGACATCCGGTGTCTTTGCACAGCGTCAGTCAGTTGACAGTGAACTGCAGTGCCTGACACCGACGGATTTTTCCATGTATGATGAAAGCGATGTGGAGCATGTCGGCTGGTATTATCTTCCGGTACAGGCAAAGAAAGCTATCTGGATGTCACCGTACATGAATGAAAATATCAATATTTACATGATCTCATACGTTGTGCCATTGTTTGCAGAAGATGGAACATCGATCGGTATTGTTGGTATGGATATCGATTTTTCACAGATTACCGATCTGGTTGACGAGACAAAAGTATACCAGAGTGGATATGCATTTTTGACGGATGCATCGGCAGCAGTCATGTACCACAAAAATGCGGATGAGGGCACAAAGCTTTCCGATCTGGATTCCTCGCTTTCTAAGAGTGCGGATTTTATCGGAGATGACGGTAATCAGGGAAAGACGATGGATTATTCCTATAAAAATGTAAACAAGAAATTTGCATTTTACAATTTGGACAATGGTATGAAGCTTGTCCTTACCGCTCCGGTATCTGAAATTTATGCAGAGGCATACGGGCTGGCAAAACTGATTATTATCGCCATGATCGTTGCATTTGTCCTGTCTGCTGTGATTGGCGTAATCATCGGTACCGGTATGACCAGACCGATCCGCCAGTTGACCGCTGTGATCGAACAGACAGCGAAACTGGATTTCCGCCCGACCAAAGAGGGAGGCAAATTGCGGAAACAGAAGGATGAGATCGGAAACATGGCAACAAAGATCCACATTATGAGAAAGAAGCTCCGGGAGATGATGGGAGACCTGCAGCAGACACAGCAGGTACTCGAGAGCAACGCGGAGGATTTGAATCATCTGATGAAGCAGAACAGTGCGTATGCAGAAGATAACTCCGCTGCAACACAGGAACTAGCAGCCGGGATGGAAGAGACCAGTGCAAATGCGGCGCACATTGTGGAAAACGTTGGAATTATGAGAGAAAGTTCCGACAATATCCAGCGGCTTGCAGAGGATGGAGAGAAAAATTCCGGACAGATTCAGGAGCGTGCCGGAGAGATGGAGCGGATCAGTACGGAGTCCCGCCACAAGACAGACCAGATGTATGCGGTCATGAAACAGAAGACGGATGCCGCTGTGGAGCAGGCGAAATCCGTACAGAAGATCAATGCGCTGACAGACAACATCAAACAGATTTCTTCCCAGACAAACCTTCTGGCATTAAATGCCAATATTGAGGCAGCCAGGGCTGGTGAAGCGGGCAGGGGATTTGCGGTTGTTGCTTCCGAAATCGGAGATCTGGCAACGCAGACACTGGATACCGTTTCCACAATTGACGAGATTGTAGGAGAGGTCAACAGTTCGGTTTCCAATATGACCGAATGCCTCACAACGATTATGGAATTTCTGGAACAGACCGTTCTTGGGGATTATGAGCATTTCGCACAGGTGGGGGAGCAGTATCATGCCGATGCGGACACATTCCAGCAGATCATGCAGCAGACAAAAGAAGCAGTGGATGCATTAGAGCAGCACATTGGAGAGATCTCTTCTACCGTATCAGAGATCAACTCCATGGTGGAACAGTCCACAGACGGAATCAGCGGTATTGCCGAGAAATCTGGCAGTACGCAGAACCTTGTAACCGAGGGTTACGACAAGCTGCAGGAGTGCACACAGTCCGTCAATGTGATCCGGGATTTTGTCGCGCAGTTTCATTTGGATTGATAATTGTCCGAAGATTTTGCATTTATGGAATGTTTACAACAGAATAAATTTATGTTATGCTATGGCATGAAACAAGTTTCATAAGGAGTTTGTCATGGCAAGTATCAGAGATGTTGCAAAAGAAGCAGGAGTTGCGATCTGCACGGTATCGCGGTTATTAAATGGGACTGCAAACGTAGAACCGGAAACGCAAAAGAAAATAGAAGCGGCAATGAAGAAATTAAATTATGTCCCGAACGAATTGGCACGGGGAATGTTTAAAGGGAAAGCAAATTCGGTTGCAATGATGGTGCCGAATATCCAGCATCCGTGGTTTTCTTCACTTGCATCTGAGATTGAGAAGATCTTATATGAGAAAAAATATAAATTTATGCTGTTTAGTACATTGGATGATGAAGCAAGGGAAAAAGAGTGTTTCCAGTTATTGAAATCCAATATTGTGGATGGAATCATATGTGGAACATCTACGTGTAAGCCAAAGGAATATCTGAAAATGGAAAAACCGATGGTGATGCTGGACTATAATGTGGGTGCGAAATTTCCGGTTGTGGTGTCAGATCACCGGATGGGGGCAGAACTGGCGGCAAAGGAATTTATTGCCAGTGGATGTAAATATGTGATTCATATCTCCGGGATCTCGGATGACAGACGGATTATGTCATTCATGTGCCATGAACATCTGGATGAAATGCTTCAGAAAGAAAGGGTGAAGTCCAGACGCGTACCGGTGCAGTGGAACGATTTTGATTTTGACGGCTATCTTGAACTGGCAAAATGTATCTTGGAAGAATATCCGGATGTGGACGGTATATTTGCAGCAGATATGCCGGCAATTGCATTTTTAAAAGCAGCGATTTCGCTTGGGAAAAAAATTCCGGAGGATCTGGCGATTATTTCCTATGATGGAACTTACATTACGAATGCGAGCTTAATAAGAATGACAACCATTCACCAGCCCTACAAAGAAATTGCACAGAAAGCGGTGGATCAGGTTTTACAGATGATTGAACATCCGGATTCCGGGGAACAGGGGGAACAGGTTCTTTTACTTCCTGTATCCCTGGAAAAAGGGGAAACCACCCGGTAAACTATTTGAGCGGATCAAAAATCAGATCCGCTTAAATTTTATACTTGACGAAACATGTTTCATATGATATTCTGGTTGCAACATGAAACATGTTTCAAAAGACGATAAAACAAGGTTAAAGGAGAGGATCATTATGAAGGGACAAAAGATTACGGCACTTGCATTATCTGCAACACTGGCTTTGGGTGTAGGAGGTATGCTGAGCGGATGCGGTCAGCAGAAAAAGGATTATGACCTGTATATTTACAATACAAAATCTGAAATTGCGGACAGCATTCAGAATTTATGCAAAGATTATGAAAAAGAAACTGGTGTAAAGGTTAAGGTATACACCTGTGGAACACAGGAGACCATGGAAACCCTGCGGTCTGAAATGAATTCAAAGAAATATCCGACTCTATATGCAATCAATCAGTCACAGTTTAAGGAATGGAGTGAAGGTGGATTTACACTTGCAGCTTCTAAAACACAAAATACTGAGTTGCAGAAAATTTATGAGTCTGTTCCGGAAGCAATGCGTCTTTCTGATACGGACGGAGAAAATTACGGAATTCCATATAATGTAGAGGGCTATGGATTGATCGCAGATAAACAGATGATTTGTGATGTGTTTGGGTTAGACAGTGCAGACGATTTTATTTCTGACTATCGCAGCGCGAATTATGAAGAATTTACCGGAATGATTAATGCGATAGATGATTACATTGAGGGAAAAGGCGGGGAAACGGTAACGTTAAGCGGAAATGAGTATGTGACCGCAAATGGTAAAACAGATACAACAAAGGATCTTAATGGAGTGTTTGCCATTGCCGGAGCAGAAAAATGGACCTATGCAAACCATTATATCAACTACGCATTAAATGCAGTATTTGCAAATTATACAGCAACCGCAAATGCGACAAGTGATGAAGTTGATCAGTTAGAGGAGCCGATGGTAAAGATGATTCAGGAGCTGGATATGCTGTCACAGCATACCGCAGGACCAAATGGGGAAGTAGAGCGCGGATCGGAGTATATCAATTCTACAGTTACCGGATATGATCAGGCAGTTCAGACATTTGCGGAAGGTAAGGCAATGTTCATTAAACAGGGAAACTGGGTATATTCCAATATTCAGTCAGTTGACAAAGAGAAATCTTCCCGTCTGACGATGCTTCCGTTAAAAGTAAATCTGACAGACAGTGATATTACCGCAGAGGGCGTGACAGCAGATAAAATGAATACTTCCATTCCGGAATTTGTATCCCAGTATTATGTAATCAATGCGAAGGATACGCAAGAGGAACAAAAGGCTGCAGAAGATTTCCTTGTATGGCTTTATACTTCAGATACCGGAAAAGATTATATGGTAAATAAATTTGCATTTGTTCCGTTTAATGCAGACAGCAGTACAAAACTGGACAATCCATTAAGCAATGACCTGGTTTATTACATGGAAAACAATGCTGTTCTTGGCAATGATTTCGATGCATTTCCAGAGTCATGGGGCACCAACACGATTGGAAAATCCATTCAGGAACAGCTGTTTACAAATCCGGATTCCTGGAAAGAAGATGAAATCCGCAAAGATGTGAAAGATGCACTTGCAATCTGGAAGGAAAGCATAAAATAATCACATGAGGTGAAAGGTATGAAATCATTTTATAAGAAGAAGTTCGGTCTTATGGTACTTCCATCAGTTATTTTGTTTCTGCTTGTGATCATCATCCCATTTGCAGAAGGTGTTGTTTATTCATTTACCGAATGGAGAGGCGCTTATTTTGTAGGTGGGGCACACTGGTGGAATGCATTTGTGGGATTGAAAAATTATATCAGCATTTTTCAGTCAAAATCGTTTCTTACATCTTTGGGTTATACAGCCTGTTATGCAGTCGTAGCTGTGATTGCACAAAATGTGGTCAGTCTGGTGCTGGCACTGCTTATCAAAAAACTGACCAGGGGAAAAGACTGTTCCGTACCGTATTGTTCCTGCCTTACGTGCTTGGAATGCTGGCAATGGGATATATCTGGAGATTTATTTTTGAGAATGTTTTTTCACAGACTCTGTTTGGAACAAATGGGGTAGTACATATTGGACTACTTAATAACATGCTGCAGAGTCAGTGGAAAGCAATTCTTGCATATGCGATTGTTGGTGTATGGCAGGTTGCCGGTTATTATCTGATTATTTATCTGAATGGGCTGAATAATATATCTGAGGATTTGTATGAGGCTGCAAGAATTGATGGTGCCGGTGCCTGGTATCAGTTCCGGAAGATTACGCTTCCGTTGTTAATGCCATCGTTTACCATTGTGCTTTTTATGTCTCTGGCAAACAGCTTCAAGATGCTTGACCTGAATGTGTCTTTAACCGAAGGAAACTTTGGAACGACGATGATTTCATATATGATTCTAAGAACCGTAAGGGAAAGTTCACCGCCAGAGTATGGAGTGGCACAGGCACAGGCAGTCATTTTCTTCCTTATTATTGCAGCAATATCAATTGTACAGGTGACGTTTACAAAGAAAAAGGAGGTTGATTCCTGATGGGATATAAAGAAAAAATCAGACATGGGATTTCCATTTTGGTATTGGTAGTTTTGTCTGTGATTACAGTTTTTCCAATTTACTTTTTGATTGTAAATTCTTTTAAAGGACAGAAGGAAATCGTCTCCTCACCGATTGCACTTCCAAAAAGCTGGAATCTGGAGTATTTAAAAAATGCGGCACAACAGATTGATCTGGGAAGAAGTTTGTTGCAGACAGTTTTGATTACGGTATTTGCTGTTGTATTGATCGTTCTGGTGTCCTCTTTTGCGGCATGGGCAATCGCCAGAACGGATTCAAAAATTGCAAACTTTATTTTCCTTGCATATACGGCAGCCATGCTGATTCCGTTTCAGTCGGTTATGTATCCGTTGGTTTCTTTTATGGAAAAACTCGGATTAAAAAATACATTTGGTTTAATTCTGATGTACGGAGGATTTGGAATCAGTATGTCGGTGCTTTTGTACCGCGGATTCATCAAGAGTGTGCCGGCTTCCCTGGAGGAGGCCGCCATGCTGGATGGAGCAAATATCTTTCAGATATACCGCTATGTGATTATGCCACTTTTGAAACCAACAACCATGACAGTAATTATTACAAATGCCGTGTGGATCTGGAATGACTACCTTCTTCCGTTCCTTGTAATTGGCAATAATGATAAAAAGACCCTGACACTGAGCCTTTATTATGCAAAAAGCCTGTCCGGACAGTACGGAAATCCGTGGGAACTGATTTTCCCGGCAGTACTGCTTTGTGTTGTTCCTGTCATCATTATTTTTATTATACTTCAGAAGAACATTATAGAAGGGATTGCAGCAGGTGCTGTAAAAGGATAACATATGAACAAAACATGGTGGAAAGAAGCCGTATTTTATCAAATATACCCGAGAAGTTTTTGCGACAGTAACGGGGATGGGATTGGCGATCTCCGGGGAATCACAAAAAAGCTGCCATATCTGAAAGAAATGGGTATTACGGCAATATGGATCTGTCCGTTTTTCCGTTCCCCTATGAAGGATAACGGATATGATATTTCTGATTATTATGATGTAAACCCGGAGTTTGGAACGATTGAAGATGCAATGGAACTGCTTCATTGTGCAAAGGAAAACGGAATCCGTGTGATTCTTGATCTGGTGATCAACCATACTTCGGATCAGCACAAGTGGTTTCAGGAAGCATGCCGCGATAAAAACAGCAAATACAGGGATTACTATATATTTAAGGACAGCATAGATGGTCTTGCAGATCTGCGGAGTTGTTTTGGCGGAAGCACATGGACACAGATCGCAGATGGAAGCTGGTATTTCCATACATTCGCGAAAGAACAGCCGGATCTCAACTGGGAAAACCGGCAGATGAAAGAAGAACTTTATACCATGATCAACTGGTGGCTGGATCAAGGGGTGAGCGGTTTCCGTATGGATGCCATCACTTACATAAAAAAGGATCTTGATTTTCCGGCACTTCCGGCAGATGGCCCGGACGGCAGGACAGATGTAGCAAAAAGCTGTCTGAATGTACAGGGAATTGATGTACTTTTGCAGGAATTAAAAAAACGAACTTATGGAAGAAAGGATTATATGACCGTTGCAGAGGCACCCGGCGTAAAAGGGGAACAGCTGCGGGAATATATCGGGGAAGAAGGTCATTTTTCCATGATTTTTGACTTCAGTTATACGGATATTGATCTGTATCCGGGAGAGTTATGGCTGAAAAAAAGAACCTGGACGATGAAAGAGTTTAAGCAGAATCTGTTTGGCAATCAGCATGCGATCGAAGCTGCCGGGGGCTGGGCAGCTAATTATCTGGAAAATCACGACCAGCCGCGCAGCATCAATAAATATTTTCCGAAAGAGGACATTCCGCAATACAGGGATGATATGGCAAAGGTGCTTGGCGCGTTGTTCTTTTTCCTGAGGGGAACACCTTTTATCTATCAGGGGGAAGAACTCGGAATGACCAATACGCTTTTTGGCAGTATTTCAGAGGTTGACGATGTGAACACAAAAGGACAGTATGCGAGGTGTCTGGAAGAAGGGTACGGGATAGACGAAACAATGGAATCCATAAACCGCAGAAGCAGGGATCATGCAAGACTTCCGATGCAGTGGGATACAAAAGAGAATTTTGGATTTTCCAAAGCGAAGCCGTGGATTGCCTGCAATAACCAGTGTAATGATATTTCGGTAGAAACCGAATCCGGAAAACCCGACTCAGTACTTCAGTTTTACAAAGACATGATCCGGTTAAGAAACCATTCCGAATACGCGGATATTTTGATGTATGGAATGCTGTCTGAGCTGGAGAAAGCGGATGGAAACCTGATCGGATACAAACGGATGCTGGACAAAAAAGAAGTCTGTGTAGTAGTAAACATGGGAAAAGAAGAGCAGAAGCTGGCTGTTTTGCAGAAAGATCCTGTCATTTTGCTTGGCAGCCGGCAGAGAGAAAAAAATGATTCATGCATGCATGCTTATGAGGTAGTAGTATGGACAACAAAATAAACTGGACTCCGCCGGAACTCCCAGCGGAAATTCCACAGGGTGATATGCCCGGAGACCGTGTAAAAATATATGAAGATGCAGTGGAAAAAGCGAATTTGCTTTTCCCACTGCTTTTAAAATGGAGAGAGGAATTTCCTGGGAAAAATAAAAAGTGCGTAATTTCCGTAAGTGGTGGTTCCGGAGTTGGAAAAACAAGTATTGCGTCGGTGCTTGCTTACTATTTTAACGATATGGGAATCGGGGCATATACATTGTCCGGAGATAATTATCCGAGACGGCTGCCAAAGTATAACGATGCGGAACGCATGCACCGTTTTCAGGAAGGCGGTCAGCTTTCCATGATAAAGGAGAACTGTTATACACCGGAAATTTATGAGCAATTACGCGAATTCCAGAGACAGGGAACAGATGCGGATACAAAACTGGCAGAGCAGATTCCATGGTTGCGGACTTATATTGCGGGTGGAACTGCCGCACTGGAACATTATCTGGGAACCCGTGAAGAAATTGCGTTTGACCAGATCAATCAGGTGATTTCGCAGTTTAAAGAAGGAAAAGAGGAACTGTGGCTGAAACGCATGGGAAAAGAGGACGTGGATGTCTGGTTTCAAAAAAAGGATTTTTCCAATATTGGGATTATGATTCTGGAATGGACACATGGAAACAGCGATGAACTGAAAGGGATTGATTTTCCGGTTTATCTCAACAGCACACCGCAGGAAACCATGGAATTCCGGAAGGCGAGAAACCGGAACCAGAATGCAGACAGTCCGTTTGTAACCCGTGTACTGGAAATTGAGCAGCGGAAACTTTATCAACAGGCACATAAAGCCAGAATCGTACTTTCCAGAGAGGGAAAAATCATACCGTGGAAAGAGGGAGAAGAGAATGAGTACAAGAAATAACCGCCCAATGCTGAACGCATATCCCGACAGTATGGGAGGATCCCTGGATAAAATTGTATCACTTCTAAAGAGTGAAAAATTAAAAGGTGCGTTTTCGTCTTTTTATATTCTGCCAAGTCTTTATCACTCGGATCTGGACCGGGGATTTTCCGTGATTGATTATGATCTGGAAGAAAAACTGGCAAAAAGAGAAGATCTCGATGCGTTAAAGGAGCAGAATATTGATATTAAACTTGATTTTATTTTAAATCATGCCTCCGTACAGTCTCCACAGTTTCAGGATTTGTTACAAAAAGGGGAGCATTCAGAATATAAAGATTTTTTTATAGACTGGAATAAATTCTGGAATGGTCATGGGACTATGACGGAGGAAGGGTATATTAAGCCGGATAAAGAACTGATCAAACACATGTTTTTCCGGAAACCCGGTCTTCCAATCCTTATGGTTTGCTTCCCGGACGGGAAAAAGGTGCCTTACTGGAATACATTTTATCAGGAAATCCTTGATGAGAACCACTATATGGGGCAGATGGACCTGAACCTGAAATCACCGCTTGTCTGGGAGTTTTATCAGAAGACATTGGAGAAGATTTCGCAATATGGTGCAGCTATTGTGCGTCTGGATGCATTTGCCTATGCACCCAAAGAAGTCGGGAAACGCAATTTTTTAAATGAGCCGGATACATGGGAAGTGCTTGACCGGATAAAAGCAATGGCAGATAAAGAAGGAATGGAGCTGTTGCCGGAAATCCATGCATCCTATGGCGAAGGTGTTTATAAAAAGATAGCGGAAAAAGGATATCTTACCTACGACTTTTTCCTTCCGGGGCTGATTTTGGATGCAATCGAAAACCAGAGGGCGGTTTATCTTGGAAAATGGGCACAGGAACTGTATTCGGAAAACATCCGGACGGTCAATATGCTTGGATGTCATGATGGAATCCCACTGCTGGATTTAGAAGGACTTCTGGAAAAAGAAGATATAGAATCACTTATTCACACACTGGTAAAACGCGGGGGATATGTCAAAAACCTCCATGGACAGAAAAACGTGTATTATCAGGTGAATACAACATATTTCAGTGCACTTGGGGAAGATGAAAATAAACTGTTGCTCGCGCGTGCCATCCAGATGTTTATGCCGGGAAAACCACAGATCTGGTATCTGGATCTGTTTGCAGGAGTAAATGATTACGAGGCAGTTAAAAGGGCTGGTGCAGGCGGGCATAAGGAAATCAACCGCACAAATTTATCTGTGGATGAAGTAAAAAATGCGCTGAAAAAAACTGTTGTAAAAAAGCAGGTTGCATTGATCCGGTTCCGCAATACATGCAGGGCATTTCATCCAGATGCCGTAATAAAGACAAAGGCAGAGGGACATATGCTTACCATTTCATGGGAATATCACAAGACACAGGCAGTATTGACAGCAGATCTGCAAACGTGTAAATTTGATATACAGGTTATGGAGTAGAGAACTATCTGGAGGTAATTGGTAATGAAGAAAACATTAAAACCGGAAACCACAAAACCACAATATGTTGTGACAACAGACATTACTTATGCGCAGGTTGATTCTTGGTTCGGTCATTGCCGGAGAGATCTCAAACTGGATCTCATCTATCCGGAGGACGGGGAAGGAAAGACATATCCATGTATTGTATGGATTTGCGGTGGCGCATGGCAGCGCATGGACAAAGCAGCGCATCTGGCATATCTGGGCACACTGGCGCAGGAAGGGTTTGTTGTTGCCAGCGTAGAGTACCGGACATCCAACGAGGGAACGCATCCGATGCAGTTGTGTGATATCAAGGCAGCAATCCGATATCTTCGTGCATATGCAAAAAGATATCGGATTAACAGTGAAAAATTTGGTGTGATGGGAGAATCTGCAGGAGGATATCTGACATGTATGGCAGCACTGGATCAGGATAAAAAACTGGATACAGGTGAGTATCTGGAGTATTCCAGTCAGGTTCAGGCGGCCTGTCCGTGGTATCCGCCGACCGATGCGTCCCATTTTCCATATGATGATGTGGAAAAGGCAGCCATGTCTTCAGAGTCGCTGCTGATGGGATTTAATGTTATGACACATCCGCAGGAAGCTTATGAGAATTCCCCGGTTTCCAAAGTGACACCGGATGCGCCGCCATTCCTGCTGATTCATGGAACCAAAGACAGTACCGTGCCTTTTTCGCAGAGTGAGGAATTGTATGATGCGTTAGAAGCAGCCGGCTGTGATGTGACATTGCTTGCGCTTGATGGTGCAGAGCATGCGGACCTGATGTTTTTCCAGGATGAAGTATGGCAGCAGATCATTGCATTTTTCAAGAGGACATTACAATAAGTGACCTGGCATCTGGATAAGGAAAGGTTCAAAGAGTAATTGGTATGAAAAAGACAGCAGACAACATTCGTATAATAGGAAAATCCGATGGTCCGACATCCGTTTTTATTGCCGGAAAAGGCGAAAAGAAATCGTTAAGACAGAAGATAGAAAAGAGCATGTATGACTTCCGGCGAAAGCGTGTAATCAAATTTCTGAGGGCAGATTCGCACTCTGTGGATGAGGTGGCAGATTATCTGGTCAGGGAACTGGGGTATACCGAAGTAAGTCCATCGGATGAAACATACCAGACAGAATATTCCAATCTGCGAGTAGCGTTTCTGATGCAATATCGTCCGGAACTGCTCGGAGATCTCACGGAGCCCCAAAGGCCGCAGCAGTGGGATGAAAAAAGTGTAATGGAGTTTATGAAGCAGGTCGAACAGAGAACCGAGGCTGCGCGGGCAGTTCCAAAGACAGAGTTTGATATTGATTTTCATCTGTACCGGAAAACAGGCCGGGATTTTGAGATGAGTATATCAATAGAAAAAACATATGAAAGTTTCAGTGGCTCCGCATCCGGCTCGACGCGGGTGATGCGCAGATATGGGGCGGATTTCCAGAAGGTGTACCGGTATTATGGAGTTTCGCAGGAGGATATCAGGCAGCGTACGAAACGGTTTGAGGAAGTGGTAAGACAACTGACGGTCAGGTAAAATGAGGGGCAATGGGGAGTGGTTGAAGGACATATACAGAAAAAGTTCTTGATTATGTCCTTCTTTTTTATATAGTTGGGACATATATAGAAAAAATTGTTTTGTATGTCCCACAAGACAGTACTAATGGGACATCGTAAATGATTTTTTGTCTATATGTCCCGGTGCTGATGGAGAGGGGGACATAACAAGAGACTTTTCCACTATATGTCCCGGTGTTAGAGGAAAGAGGGACATAACAAATAACTTTTTGTCTATATGTCCAGCATTAGAATGCAAGACCCGGATACTTAATGTAAACAGTGGACACAATGCCGAATGAATGAATCCATATCGTATTGTATCCGGCATGACATTTTAAAGGATGTTTTGCTCAAGAATCGAAGCGAGGTGCGCCATATGCTGTTAACAGAATTTGATGAAAAGAAATTTGCAAAGTCCATGTGGAAAGAGGGGCATGAGGAAAATTTCAAAACGGGGATATTCCATTCAAAAATGGCATTAGTTAGAGCGACCTAACCAATGCCATTTTTTATTTTAATAGCATAAAGCATTAAAATCATCATTAAATGATGGATTATGTAAAATTTAAATTATATCTTCCGGGTTTACATTTTACCTGCACAATGTAATTTTTATTGTATTTCAAACAATGTAAATTTATGGATTCTCCAAGTTTAATAGTTGTATCCTTTAAAACAATTGTTTGGTTCTCATCTAGAATGCGTATGGTTATATCATAGGGATTGTTTATGTCATTTATTACTTCTTTTTTATAAAAAACAGATGAAAAAATCAAATAATCACCGTCATTTATGCGTACTTGAAACCATTCATCCGAACCATGGTTGTTATCTATGAATGCTATATCCATGGGCATAAAAAAGTCGTGAAGTACTCCTACTTCCTGAATGGCAAACATAGCAGTCATTACAAGAAACGCGGTAGAAATAATTGCAGCAATCATTTTGATCCGGACTTTTTTTCTGATTTTAAAAAATGGAGTCTTACTGTCTCCGACTTCACTAAGTGGGGGACATTCGATCGGATCTTTCATGGCTGCCAGTTCGTTTTGACATTTGCTGCAATGATTTATATGGTCTTCAATAAGTTTTCGGCTGTCGTCAGAACAGACGTCATCAACATATAATGGCATTAAATCTCTTACGATATCACATGTTATTTTCATCTTCAATTACCTTTCTGATCTTTGTTTTTGCACGGAAATAGTTAACGCGCGCCCAATTTTCACTTTTGTCAAAAATTTCTCCGATTTCTTTAAAACTCATTTCCTCGTATGCACGCAGCCAGAACACTTGTCCATAAGGGTGCTTTACCTGTCTTAAAGCAGATAGCAATTTTTTGGTTTCTTCTTTTATGAGATACGTGTCCTCAAGATTCCTCTGATTGTTTACTGCTTCAAAAGATTCTAAATGTTCGATTCCGACTGTGGTTTTATGTTTCTCTTTTTTCAGATAATCAAAATATAAGTGTTTTGCAATCTGACATAACCAGACCGAAATTTTACAGTTTCCGTTATAACGGTGCGCTGATTTGTATGCCTGATAAAAGGTCTCCTGTGTCAGGTCTTCTGCCAGATCAAAATTGCCGCATAAGGAAATTAAAAAATGTTTTACGGTATTTGCATACTCCATGTACATCGTTTCAAGTGGAGTATTCTTTTGCATTTTCCTGTTTCACCTCCTCGTATTGCGCAATCTATATATAAATAGAATTTTTGTTTGTTTTGTTACACTTTCATTATAAATTATTTTTTGAAAATGTGTCAGAAACAGATATTGACACATGAAAGCAAATTGATTATAATCGTGTCAAAAACAAAAGTGGCACGGGAGGCATATGACAATTACATCATTGAAAAGTGCATTGCAGCGAATTGCGCAACTGGAACGGGAAAACGAACAGCTTCGGGCGGAACTCGAAGTATATAAAAATCGCAATACCGGCGGGAGGAAAAAGCATGACGAAGCATGGATGACTTCTTACCGGGATTTTGCTGTAAAATATGAGAGTGGGATGACAATTATGGAAATCGTTGCAGAAGGGGAGATCAGCCGCAGGACAGCGTACCGGTATAAGGCCTATTACGATGAGCTGCAGAAAAATAATAGATATAAAAAAAGAAACGAGCAAGTCCTGTCAGGCATAAACCCTACCCGGTGAAAACCCATTTCTTAATATAAAAAGAATACCCCCATTTCATTTTACAGTCAAGTAATTTTTAAATTTTACTGTATACAGATGGTTCCTGTTCACCTAGCACCTAAACAGAAAAGATCATCTGGACAGCAGCAAAAAACACAACAAGGAGAACCAATTGAATTTACTCGAAACATTAAAACATTATTTTGGATACGACAGCCTGCGGCCGGGCCAGCAGGAACTGATGGATGGAATCCTGCAGGGAAAGGATGTCCTTGGCATTATGCCGACAGGCGCGGGGAAATCCCTGTGTTATCAGGTTCCGGCGCTGATGCTTGAGGGAATTACGCTTGTGATTTCCCCACTGATTTCGCTCATGTCAGATCAGGTCAAGGCACTGAATCAGGCAGGTGTGCATGCTGCGTATATCAACAGTTCTCTGTCCGAAAACCAGATCCGCATGGCACTTTCCTATGCAGCACAGGGAAAATACAAAATTATTTATGTGGCACCGGAACGGCTCAACACGGCACGTTTTTTAGACTTTGCATGCTATGCGGACATTTCCATGGTTACGGTAGATGAGGCACACTGTATTTCCCAGTGGGGACAGGATTTCCGGCCGAGCTATCTTGAAATTGCGGATTTTTTAGCAAAACTGCCAGACCGTCCGATTGTCAGTGCATTTACTGCCACCGCCACAGAGCGCGTGAAGCAGGATATCATAACAAGTTTGCATTTGCAAAATCCGGTGACAGTCGTGACAGGATTTGACCGGCCGAATCTGTTTTTCCGTGTGGTCAACCGCAAGGGCGGGAAAGAGACGGACAACAGTATTTTAAATTATGTGAAAAGGCATGAGGATGAGAGTGGAATCATCTATTGTGCAACGAAAAAGAATGTGGATAGTGTATATGCGCTTTTGCAGCAATACGGTATTGCAGCGGGGCATTATCATGCGGGTTTGTCCTTAGAAGAACGGAAAAAGAATCAGGACGATTTTACGTATGACCGGATTCGTGTGATGGTTGCAACAAATGCCTTTGGTATGGGAATTGATAAATCGAATGTGCGCTATGTGCTTCATTACAATATGCCGCAGAGTCTGGAATATTACTATCAGGAGGCAGGGCGTGCCGGACGTGATGGAGAAGAAGCGGAGTGCGTATTATTTTTCTCCAAACAGGATATCATGATCAACAAACGGCTTTTGCAGTATAAAGCGACTTCGGGACAGGCAGCGGCAGATGATCCAAGAGTTCGGGCGAATGAACAGCGGAAGCTCAATGAGATGATCCGTTACTGTGAGACGGATCAGTGCCTGCGTCAGTTCATTTTGTCCTATTTCGGGGACAACAGCCCCTGTATTTGTGAGAAATGCAGTAACTGTGTTGTTGTGGAGGAGGACGCAGAGGAAACCTATATTCAGACAGGAAAGGCAAAGAAAAAGGCATTGCAGCTTGCCGGTCTGACACCGGAAGGACAAGAATTGTTTGAACAGCTTCGCAAATGCCGGACAGAACTTGCAGCAGAAAAAGGGGTGCCGCCGTATATTATCTGCTCCGATAAAACGCTGAAAGATATGTGTGCGAAATGTCCTGTTGATTCCGCTGCAATGGAAGCTGTGTACGGAATGGGAGCACAGAAAATCGAAAGTTACGGTGCGCGTTTTACACAGGTTATCACAGCATTTTTGAACGAGCATGGTGGAGAAACTGCCACAGCGGAGGCATTTTCCGGCATGACAGTAGACACCACGACAGCAGCTCCGGCAAGAAAAAAGAAGCTGCCGTTTTATATCGCTCCGGAAAAACTTGATGAGGTGGAACTGACCGACACCTGTATGCTTTCAGAGCTGACAAACCGGATCAATGCGCTCTGCGAAGAGAAGGATCGAAAGAAACTGACCGCTTCATTTATCAATCAGCTGCTTGTGGAAAAAGGATATCTTGAGGAAACCGTGCAGGGAGAAGAAAAGATAAAGCGTGTGACGGAAAAGGGAAGAGCCGTAGGAATCCGGGAAGAGGAGAGACAGGCAAAATACGGAAGAAATTATTATGCACTGATTCACACGCGGGAGAGCCAGCAGATGATTATGGAGGAACTGGGGAAATATTTGTTACAGTTTACGCCAGCAGTATAATTGTCCCCTGCTTTGTGTTATACTAAAACAAAACGATAAAGGACAGGATTATTCTATGAAAAAAACAGGAATCATGACAGACAGCCACAGTGGCATCTTAGAAAATGAAGCATCTAAGCTGGGGATTGCCGTACTGCCAATGCCTTTTTATATTGATGAAAAATTATATCGTGAAGGAGTGGATATTTCCAGAGAGGAATTTTATGAAATGCTTCGTAAAGGTGCGGATGTGGCAACATCCCAGCCGTCACCGGAGAGTGTGATGCATATGTGGTCAGCCATGCTGCAGGAATATGAAGAACTTGTCTATATTCCGATCAGCAGCGGTCTGAGCGGTTCCTGCATGACGGCACAGGCAATGGCACAGGAGGAGCCGTATGCCGGAAGAGTATTTGTTGTAGATAATGGACGCGTGTCTACGCCGATGCACCGTTCGGTCCTCGATGCCGTGGAGCTTGCAGAGAAAGGATACCGTGCACAGAAAATTAAAGATATTCTCGAAAAAAACAGAGAGAATATGGTCATTTATGTGGGGCTCAGCACGCTGACATATCTGAAAAAGGGTGGACGGATCAGTTCTGTTGCAGCTGTGGCAGCAGATGTGCTGAAGATTAAGCCGGTTATGAAATTTGGTGTGGGAAAGTTAGATGTCTATCAGAAGTGCCGTGGAATGAAAAATGCGAGAAAAGCAATGATAGACGCAATGAAAAAAGAATTTGAGACGAATTTTAAGGAGGCTTATGAAGCAGGAAAACTATATCTTATGGCTGCATCAAGTTCTACCGCAGAAGTAACGGAAGAGTGGATACGGCAGATCAAAGAAAGCTTTCCGGGTATGGATGTCATGTGCGATAATCTGTCGCTGGGGCTGTCCTGTCATATTGGACCGGACGGGCTGGGAATTGCCTGCTGTAACAAAGCAGAATAGTATTTTAGAAATTTATCCGTGCAGTACCACAGTAAAAACAACGCCCCGATCCCGTGGAAAACCTTCAGGCAGCGGAGAGCAGTCACGGGGATCGTGTACCAGAATCTTTCCGTGATGTGCACGAACGATTTCCTGTGCTGTGCATAAGCCCAGACCAAAGTGATCGTGGTCAGTATGTGCATGGTCCGTGCGATAAAAGCGTTCAAAAATATGCGCTTTTTCTTCCTCCGGAATGGAAGGCCCGTCGTCTGCCACGGCAAAGATGGTGTGGTGTGCGGACTGAGACAAAAGCAGCAGGATTTTTCCCCCCTGTGGGGTATAAGACAGTGCATTGTCCATAAGAATGGACAGAACCTGTGTGATGCGCTCCGTATCCAGCGCGCAGTCACGGAAAGCCGCATCCCCAAGGGAAAACTGCAGGGAAATCCCCTTGGAAGCAGCCAGGTTTTCATATTTTTCATAGACACAAAGCAGCAGATCATCAGGGGCGGCATCGTTGATCTGTAAGGAAATTCCGCGGGCATCAGCGTTTGCAAGCAGCAACATATCCGCAATCAGATGCTGCATGCGGAGTCCTTCCTGCCGGATCAGAGAGAGAAAATGATGCCGTTCCGTGGAAGATTCCGATTTTTCTACCGTTTCCAGTCCGGACAGCATTACGGTAAGTGGGGAACGGAGTTCATGAGAGGCAGCGGCAACAAATTGCTGCTGTTTTTTTTGTGAAATTTCCAGTGGCTGTACCATGCGTCCGGTAAAGAACCAGAAGAACAGAATCAGCAAAAGAAAGGTTATCAGATCGGCTGCAAATACTCCTATGGTCATATGCGCAATCTGGCCTGTCTGATGGGAAGTGTCGTAGAGAATCACAAAACGGATCTGTCCGTTTCCACGCAGCAGATATCCGACAGAGGCATAGTAAGTTTCTCTTGCAGAAGAACGGTAGGTCAGTTCTTTATGCACAATTGTCTGTCCGTCTTTACCGGTAAAGATATCTGTACCGCATTTTTTCAGCACAGCGTTGCGCAGATCCTCCCAGTGGCTGTCCTGCAGACGGTCATAGTAGAGAGACTCCTGATTATCGTACAGGTAAATGGTGAAATGATGCTGTTCCTGCATTTGCTTTAACCACTGATGGGAGATATAATCCTGGCTCTGCAGACTGGCAATCACAGAAACCAGTTCTTTCTGAAAGGCGGTATATCCCGTCTGGACAATTGCCTTTCGCGCAAAAAGCAGACACACTACGCTGAGTGCCAGAAGAATTGCCCCTGTGATAACCGTGCAGAAAAAAGTCAGTTGCCGGTGTAATTTTTGAAACATCTTTTCCTCCTATGTGTTATTTGATACAGTAACCAATTCCCCGCACCGTTTCTATGGTTGCGTGGCTTCCCACCTGTTGTAAGCGTTTGCGCACAAAATGGATGTAGGTATCGAGATTGCTTTCTTCTACCGGGGCATCCGCACCCCATACGCGGGAAAGAAGCACCAGACGTTGCAGGATCATCGAGGGGTTCTGCAAAAAAATCTCCAGAAGACGTCCTTCCCGCCCGGAAAGCTGTATCCCTCCTTTAGGCCCGGTCAGTTCCCGGAGCCGGCTGTCGTATGTAATATCCGCATAAGAAAACCGGTTGTTGTCATCGTATACATGATTGCGTCTGCCGATGGAGCGGATGCGCGCAGAAAGTTCTTCATACGCAAACGGTTTCACAAGGTAATCGTCTGCACCGCAGTCGAGTCCTTCCACACGGTCATACAGCTCTCCAAGGGCTGTGATCATAATGACAGGAGTGGAAATGCCTTTGTTTCGGGCTTTTTGCAGAACAAGAAGTCCGTTCATGGTGGGCAGCATGCGATCCAGGAGAATCAGGTCATAGGCATCCTGCAGAACCAGATCCAGCCCGTCGCGTCCATCCACGCAGATCTCTACTTCATGGTGTTCTTTTTCCAATTGAAAGCGCAGCATTTCACATAAATTTTTGTCATCTTCTATCAGCAGAATTTTCATTTGATTTCCTCGTCGTTATTCTTGTAATTGTCCTTAGTATAGCAGATTTATCTTAAAGAAATCTTTAAATGTACCGGAAAATTAAAGATTCCCTTAAAGAAAATTTTAAGAAAGCTCTGCTACACTTAAAGGCAGAAAGGAGATTGTAGAGAAATGAAGATGAAAAAGAAAATTTCCTTGTTACTGATGGTATGTGTCACAGTGGCAGGGCTACTGGCAGGCTGCGGTTCCCATGGCACCGGTAATCAGAAAAATACAGAGGATGCCGCGTCCACACAGGGCGGCAAAGGACGTTTTGTGGAAAGCGAAGTAACCCTGCCGGACAATCTGCAGGTTATCAACGCAGTTGGAAAAAGTAAAGAAGGGGAGCTTACACTGATTGGCTATGATAACGACAACGGGAAACTGTTTCTTGCGCATTCGAAAGATCAGGGAAAGACATGGTCGCAGAAAGAACTTGAAAAAACAGATTGTTATGTGGCTGCCGTAAATGGAGAGGATGGGTCGGCAGCAATGTTTGGGTATAATAAAAAATCCGGAATGAAACGGGTGTCAGCAGACGGAAAAGTAACAAAAGTAAATTTGCAGCTTCCCGAATATCAGGCCACTGGAAAAGAAAGTGATGATACGGAGAATTTTGTTACTTCAGCAGTGTATGCCGACAATAAACTGTTCGTGACTGACTTAAACTGGGTGGTCTATGAGGTGAATCCACAGACCGGAGAGATGAGCAAAGCATTTTCCGATATTTCCGAGAAAGTTAATCATCTGATTCCGGCAGGAACAAAGCTTGCGCTTATGATGGACAAAGGCATCCAGTTTGCGGATGCTAAGAGTGGGGCACTTGCGGAGCGTATGCAAAACGATGACGTGCTGCAGCAGGCAATGGGTAAATTCCGCGAGTCAGATAATTCGGACAGCAATAATATTGCCATGACAATGGGGGATTCCGGAGATGAACTGTATTATATAGACAACGATGGACTTTTTTACCATAAAATTGGCGGAAGCACCACGGAACAGCTGATAAACGGAGAACTTACAAGTTTAGGAGACAGGAATGTAACACTTCAGGCACTGTATAAATTCGATGATAAAAACTATATGGTTTTTGTCAATGACTCACAGGGCGCGCGGCATTGTTATCGTTACACATATGATGCGGACGTTTCTGCGGTGCCGCAAAATCAGATTACCGTATATGCGCTGGAGGATTTCAATGCACTGCAGCAGCTGATCACAGCATATCAGAAAGACCATCCAGATGTGATGGTTAAAAAGACCATCGGTATGTCGGGAGAGGACGGTGTCACTGCGGAGGATGCCATCCGGACATTAAATACGGAAGTGCTTGCAGGGAAAGGTCCGGACGTGTTGGTACTTGACGGGCTTCCGGCAGACAGTTACGTACAAAAGGGGGTACTTGCCGACCTTGGCAGTTATGTAAAAGCAGCGAATGAAAAAGAAGGGCTTTTTACCAATATTACAGATGCTTATACAAAGAAAGGAAAAATCAATCAGGTTCCGGTGCGTTTTTACTGTACCGTTGTGGAGGGAGCACAGGATCTGACCGATGCCGGGGTGAATTTAAAGCAGCTGGAGAACTATGCCGGTTCTTTGAATTCGGAAAAAGAAAAAGTATTCGGAAACTGGGGACCACAGACCACACTTGGGATGCTTTACGATGCAGACAGTGCCTCATGGAAAACAAAAACGAGTGTGGATCAGGAGAAGATCAGACAGTTTTTGAAAACTGCAAAAGCGTTGTATGATGCCGATAGTTATGCGGAAAAAGACCGGATTACCGATAAAATTGCAAACGGTTTCGCAGAGGGTAGTCTGCTGGGGATGGGCACAAGTGCAGCAATGTCCCGACTGATGGGAGGGGGACAGATTGCGATCGGATCACTGACAAGTGTAAATGATGTGCGGCAGCTTTATGGAATGGAAAGCAGTTACAAAGGCACGTTTACCCTGTTTGATGCCGGAGAGCATAAATCGTTTGTTCCGTTTTTAAGCCTTGGGCTGGCACAGAAAAGTGCAGATAATAAAAATGCACGGGCATTTATTGAGACAGCCCTTTTGGCAAAAGGACAAAAACAGATGACGGAAGGCTTTTCCATCAACCACACGGCACTGGATACAGAGTGCAAAAACAGTCAGGAAAGCCAGATGGGAAGCAGTTCTTCGGACGGTAGTTATGAGATCAATTATGAGGTAAAGAAAATATCTGAAAAACAGCAGGAAGATCTGACAAAAATGTTGGAAAGCCTTGATACACCGACGTGGAACGACCGCGTGGTGCGGGATCTGGTGCTGAGTGAAGGACAAAAGTATCTGCAGGGGAAGCAGTCACTGGAAGATACGCTTTCCGCCATTATGAAGAAAGTGCAGTTGTATGAGGCGGAGTAAGTGGACGGGATTGTCATTTTTACTTCCCGGGTTCTGTGGAGTGGCGTTTTTTTCTTTCCTGCCGTTTATGGATGTGATCCGCAGCTCCTTTGTGCAGGTGGTCAGTGGCAGATTCTGCGGACTCGAAAACTACCGCATTGTGTTACATAACCGTGCATTTTTGCTTGCCGTAAAAAATACGCTGCGGTTTCTTCTGGTATGTCTGCCGCTGTTGCTGGGGATTTCTTTAGTGCTTGCCTTTCTGTTGCATGCATGGCAGATGGCATTTCATCAAAAGCAGCGTCTGCTCAAAGCTGCATATCTGGTGCCTATGGCAATTCCGGCGGCATCGCTTGTGCTGCTCTGGAAACTGATGTTTGACAAACATGGTTTTGTCAACGGTATCCTGCATTTGTACGGAATCCATGCGGTTGACTGGATGAACACCGGCGCTGCGTTTTTTGTGCTGGTGTTCAGCTATATCTGGAAAAATCTGGGTTATACAATGGTTCTCTGGCTTGCAGGACTTTCCTCGATATCCCCGGATCTGTATGAGGCGGCAGAGATGGATGGTGCAGGAAGAATGACGCAGTTTTTTAAGATTACGCTGCCCCTGATCCGACCGCTGATTTTTACCATTGTGGTTCTATCGTTTCTGAACTCTTTTAAGGTGTTCCGGGAGGCCTATCTTGTGGCAGGAAATTATCCGCAGGAAGATATGTATCTCCTGCAACACCTGTTCAATAACTGGTTTACGGATCTGTCTGTGGATAAAATGGCGGCGGGAAGCGTACTTCTTGCACTGGTTATTACAGTATTTGTCCTGCTGCTTCAGAAATTGTGGGAGACAAATGAATGAAAAAAGCGATAGTCATTACGATTCTTGTTTTATTTGGAGCCCTTACCGCGGCACCGCTTGTCTTTCTCGTTTGCGGAAGTCTGATGGGAAGCGGGGAACTGGCGGAATATCTTGAACCGGTTCTGGAGAGTACAAAGGGATATGCGCGCTGGAGACTGTTTCCATTGTATCCGACGCTGCGAAATCTGGTGAAGCTTTGTTTCGATTCTCCAGAATTTTTTCAGATGTTCTGGAATACGATGAAGATTACGGTGGGAATACTTGCCGGACAGCTGGTATTTGGCCTGCCATCGGCATGGGGGCTGGCACGTTATCCGATTCCCGGGAAACGTTTTTTATACTTCTTATATATTCTGCTTATGATGTTACCGTTTCAGGTGACAATGCTCTCGCAATATCTGGTGCTCAATCGGTTGCATCTGATGGATACGACATGGGCAGTCATTGTGCCGGGGGTGTTTTCTACCTTTTCGGTATTTCTTATGTACCGCTTTTTCTGCGGAATACCGGAAGAACTGCTGGAAGCAGCAAGGATCGACGGTGCCGGGGAATGGAAGATTTTTTGGGCAATAGGGGTGCCACTTGGTTCCTCCGGAATTTTCTCGGCACTGGTGCTGCAGTTCCTGGAGTGTTTCAGTATGATTGAGCAGCCGCTGGTGTTTCTGCATACCAAAAAACTGTGGCCGCTTTCGCTGTATCTGCCGGAGATTAAAGAGGGACAGACGGGGTTTGCACTGTGCTGTTCTCTGGTGGCACTGCTTCCGGCACTTTGTGTATTTGGTATGGGGCAGCAGTACCTGGAACTAGGCATTACAGCAGCGGCAGTAAAAGAATAGAATGGGTGATTACGAAATAGAAAATGCAAAGGAGACCAGCTATGAAAAGTCAACCATAAATTAGCAAAAAATTTCTTTTTCATATCGGTGGTAAAAAAGGGTAACTTTAATAGAGCTCCC
>OHIM01000304.1_pt1 | contig 30863 bp, 26 predicted proteins | sample 1568271 | NCBI WGS metagenome assembly OHIM01 (sample SAMEA3879580, study PRJEB24766) | human gut metagenome | biome: human-associated habitat; feature: feces | place: USA | collected 1985/1987
AATTTTAATCAGCGAGTCAGCTTGGGAAGAAATGACCTGCTTATTCGCACCTTCCTTAGTGTGCTGAACGAGAAATAAATAAAAGGGGCGAGGCTGACTCCGCCCCCTTTTATTATTTAACAATATTTAATTTCATATTTCCCTATAATATCGAACACATGGTCATAAGTACTGATAATTATGTGCTGAACTCCATCTCTTTGGATATCTTCTACTAAATCGAAACTTGATGTAGTATATTGCTCAAAAGGATAATCATCAACTTTATATATAGATAACTTTTCAATTTTGCTAATAAAAACCTCGAGACTTACATCATAAGCATCTTTAATAGCAGGTTTGCAGGCAGACAACGATAAGGAAGCTTTGATGGTAAAGTTAAATGGATACAGATTTAACTCTGTTCCAGTTAAAATCAACGCATCTCGGCCATATATTTGACCATATTTTGTTTCTAGTGCTTTTACAATCATATTAGCCACAACCTCTTGTCCTCACTGTTCTGCCGCCATTTTGAGTTGAAAATCTTCGATCTAAATTAATTTTTGACAATTCCTCTGGAGTAGCCCATCTCGAAGGGATCTTCGATACACCGGCTGTTTTGGCAGCATAAAGTCGTCTATTATCTAAAGTAAAGACTGAATCTTTATGAGCACCTTGTGATAACAATCTTTCCTGAACATTTGCAGGTAAATCCCGCATTCTAACTTTTCTAATAGGTTCAACGTGATTTATATATGACGGGTCATTTATAAGTCTGTGAATAAGCCCATTAACATTTCTTCCGTCTTCAAAAACACCATTTATACTATCTTGTGAGAATAGAATTGTTTTAGGGCTTACTGGTGATAATCCAAGAGGATCTATCCATGATAACGGGTTTGGAACATAACTATAGAGGTTTAATCCCCCAAGCAGCCCTATCGGGTCCGTTACCATGAACCGCCCGACATCCGGATCATAGTACCTGTGCAGATTGTAGTGCAGCCCCGTTTCCCTGTCGAGGTACTGTCCCTGGTAGCGCAGGTTCTGCTCCACCCCGCCGTGGTCCTTCTCCTGTATCGTGTTACCCCAGACCTGATACCCCGTCTCCCACACGATTTTCCCGTCACTGTCCGTCATCTCTTCCGGCGCGCCGTTCACATCCGTGTGAAAATACAGTATCCGGTTCGGGCCCTCTTTGCCTGCCTTATCCACCCGCGCCAGCGGTTCATAACTCCCCTGGTCCCTGTAGATATACAGGCTGCCTGTTCCCTCCGGCCTGCTCTCCTGCGCCAGCCGCATTCCGTCCCATAAAAATTTTGTCCGGTTGTACGGTTTACCGTCAGGGCTGATGTGCTGTTTTTCCGTCCGCCTCCCCAGCGCATCGTACACATACCGGTATGTCCCCCGCGCTGTCGTCACTTCCACCATCCGGTGCTCTGCATCATAACGGTAACTCTGCGTTCCGCTCCGGCCCTCCTTTTCCACCGCACGGCCAAATTCGTCATAACGGTAGTGCACACCACGGTAAGACATCAGCCGGTTGAACGGCACCACGCTGTTTTCTGCCGTGGCCCTTTCCCCCGCGCGCCTCCCCAGCAGGTTTCCCGCCGCGTCGTACTGCCAGCTCGCCAGATACCCCTCATCCTCCGAACGACACGCCGTGATGCGCCCCGTGGGGTCGTAGAAGTAATCCGTTTCCCCCCGCCGGCTGTGCCGCGTCTTCAGCAGTTCATCCTCGCCACTGTAGCTGTACTGCCGGTCCGTGAACGTCTCCGGTACCACCCCGCGCATCCCGCTGTATGTCTCCCTGCGCTTCAGCCGCCCGCCGGGGTCGTAAAGCTGCCGCGTGCTCAGTCGCCCCTGGCTTCTGAGCACTTCACGGTGCAGGTGGTCGCGCGTGAACTCGCTGATGACCTCCCGGTCCAGATTTATCTGCTGGAGATGGCCGCTGCCGTAGTACAGATGGCGCTGCGTTCTGCCGTCCGGAAAGGTGGTGGCAGTCCGGTTGCCCAGTTCATCGTACTGGTGGGTCAGGATGCCCTGCGCCGTCTCCTCGCTCAGCATCCGCCCCAGTCTGTCGTAGCTGAAGCGGATAACTTCCGGCGCGTCAGTTTCGTGCCGCTGGCGGCGGATTTCCAGTAGCTGGTCTGCCGCATCATGGACGTATTCCGTACGGCCATCGGCTGTCTCCTTTGCCGTGAGCCGGCCCGCCGCATCACGCGCCAGCCGGTGGCGGATTTCACCGCCCCGGTCCCCGGTGAACACCACTTCCGTGACCGCGTTCAGCGCGTTGTAGCGGTACGCCTGGCGGCAGCCGTCCGGGTTTATCTGCTCCGCCAGACGGTCCAGCACATCATGGCGGAACCGGTAGCGTTCTCCGTTCTCGTTCGTGAGCGTGACCAGACGCCCGTAAGCGTCGTACCCGAACGCCGTCCTGCGCCCCATCGCGTCCGTCCGGCTGCGCACCCGGCCCTGCCCGTCCCGCTGCCAGCGCGTTATCCTCCCCATCGGGCTGGTGTACTTTACCAGCCTGCCCGCCGCGTCTGACTGGTAATTCACCGTGCGGCCGTCCGCCAGTATCACCTCCGTCAGGTGACCGCTGTCGTCATACCCGTAGCGCGTGCTGTGGCTCTCCGCATCCGTCATTCTGATAAGCCGCGTGCGTTCGTCGTAGAACCAGGCCGTCTGCGAGCCGGAACAGTCCGTGTGCCGCATGAGCTGCCCGTCTTCATTCCACTGGAGGTATTTATTCCCCCCGCGCGCATCCGTTATCTGCACCACCTGACCGTGGCGGTCATACTGATACCGGGTGTTCTGCTGCAGCGGGTCGGTCACGGCAAGAAGGTTGCCGCGTTCATCGTACACACAGCGCCAGGTGTTTCCCGCCGCGTCCACCTCCGTTTCCGGCTGGTGCCACACCGGGTGCCACTGTGTCTGCGCCACCCGCCCCAGCGGGTCGTGCGTCTCCGTGATATGCCCCTGCCGGTCATACACATAGCGCCATTTGCCGCCCTGAGGGTCGGTCATCCCCAGCAACAGTCGTTCTTCGTCGCTCCAGCGGAATGTCGTCACCTGTCCGGCTTCGTCCTGGTACGCCGTCACCTGATTCTGCGCATCCCACTGGTGATAACGTGTGCGCCCCAGTCCGTCCGTCACGCACAGCCTGCGCTGCGCCAGGTCCCACGCCAGCCGGTACTGTTCACCGCTGTCCGTGTGGTGCCCCGTTACCCGCCACGCCGCGTCATCCGGACCTTCATACCAGCCCCACTGGTAATAATACCCTTCGCCGCCCGGCTGGCGGTGCAGCGTCATGCAGTGGTTTTCGTCGTAAGCAAACTCACGCAGCAGGTGCCCCGTGCTGTCGTACACGCCGTTCAGGTGGCCGGCCTCGTCATAGCTGTAACGACGCAGCAGTAAAGGTGCAGTCTCAGGGAAATGCTGATAAATCTGTGTCACCCGCCGGGGATGCGCCGCCAGTTCGTAATACAGACGGATGCACGGACGCTGCTGTTCGCCGCTGATTTCCACAATGCGGCCCCGGTCGTCGTAGTACAGATTCAGACAGTTGCTGTTACGGTCGCCCAGCATTTTCAGCCGCTGGCGCTGCGGGTGGTGCGGGTCAGCCTCAAACAGAAAACACTGCCCGTCATCGCTGCTGATAAGCCAGTGCCCCTGCTCACCACGCCTTACCGCCAGCCCTTCACCGGGGCTGTAAAACCCACTTCCCGGCAGTACGGCTTCCATATCCAGGCGTCGCCCCATGCCCGACACAAAGGTCATGCAGTTTTCGTCTGCGCTACCCGGTGTGCGCACGAGGCTGACTTCATACATCACACTCCAGCCCTGACCAAACATTCCTTCCGTGCGTTCGTCACGACTGCTGTACACGCGCTGCCAGTCCAGCGGAAAGTGGCCCGGCAGACTGAAATCGAAGTCATCGTCATCGGCCAGGTATTTGGCCCCGGTGGCGGCATTGACCGGATGCGGAAGGGCACTGGTGGCCTTCTGCGTCAGCATGCTCATCCCGATACTGGCAGCAAAACAGGCGATTTTAGAAAGCATTTTGCCCGGGCGAAGTAACATCAGCGCCACGGTTGCCACCAGGGTTATCTGCGACCTGCCGCTTCTGATATCCCTGACCATCAGTAACGGACCGCCAATGCGCACATCCGGTGACACAAACGCCCCGTTCCCCGGCTCATTCACCACCCTGGCCTCGCAGGTACAGCGTGCCCCGCTGCGTGCCGCCGGCTGGCTGTTGATACGCACATCCCGCGCGCCTTCCGCGATATATTCCGCTGCGGGCGGCTCGTCATCGCCTTTGAACAGATTACTGATGCTGCCAATAACCGCATTCACTCCCTGAAAGGCGGTTTCCAGCATACCGTCCGGACTCAGCAGGTTAAGGGCCGTTCCCAGGGGGTCATCCAGAAAGGCGGCTTTTTTTTGTGCGAGAAACTGCGTCAGTGAGGAAGGATGTTTATGGCAGTCGATTTTATCGTCAGGGGTCGGGGTGGAGCCCGGGGCCGCACTGGCCACAGTGGGCTGCCATAGTTCCGACACAAAATGTGTCACGCCATCCACCATTTCAGAACGCCCTTCTTCCGTACTGAGCTGGTCGTGCAGCGCCCGGGACATCAGCACAGGCCCTGTCACCGGGTTAACCACCAGGGCTATGGCCCCCGCCATTTCCAGATATTCCCCGGCCACATCCCGGAACGTTCTGGCATCCTCCTGACGCTGCGCTTCTTCCTGTTCCGCCTTCGCCTGCGCTTCCTGCGCCTCAATGTCCTGCCGCGATGCCGCAGTCGCCGCTGCCCGCGCGGCAGGTTTGCTGTTGATCCATGTGTCGCCAGAGCCGGTGAGGATGTAACCTTCAATCTGAGGCGGGAAAAGCATATTTGCGAGGGCTGAACAGGCTTCGCTGACCTTTTCTGTCACGCCGGTGTACACCATCGCCACACCCGCCACAAAACCGGTCAGCACGACGGCCGTGCACCCCATCGTGATCCCCACTGACGTCGCCAGTAACGAGGTTGTGCCGACAATGAGGGCATCAATAACGACATTTGCGGCCACCTCCAGCACCGCCCCCAGCACATCTGCCATAAACGACGTATGCAGCAGGGCATCACCCTGTCTTGCCGCCCAGAATGCCTCTTCCATGTCCCGTTCCCTGTATGATTAATTCGTCCTGACTTCCTGCCGCATCCTGAAGCGCAGATTCTTTTTAATTTCAGCCCAGCGCGTCATATCTGCCGGGGTCAGCGGTGTGGTTCTGGCGTAGGTGAAGGCCATCATGACCCGCTCACCCGGCAATACAAATGCCACCTGACACTGGTACACCTGCTCGTTACCCCGGAGAAACTGGCTCTGTATTTCCAGCCCTTCTTCACCGTCATTAATCCCTACCCGTGTTACCTGAACTGGCGTGTAGTGAAGATCCTTTACCTGTTTCTCCAGTTTTTTCATTTGCTGTTCAATCTGGGAGGCTAATTCGTCCCCTTCCTGCATCTGGCCCCGGCTGATAATGAGTGCAGCGTCGGGATCGCTGAGGCGCAGCATATTAATAGTGCTGTCCTGAATAATATTCCCGGGAAAAGTTACAACAGTTTCATTGAGATAATACTCCGACATAATGGCATGAGTCCTTTTTAATTAATAAATTGTTTAATGATGGTTTTTATTTATTTTTAGTCATGAAAGTGACGTCTATCGCCAACTGAAGAGTTGTTTTCTCCGATGTTCCAGGCGGAGGTATATCTGCCGCTCTGTCATTCATATTTAAATCAAGCTGCCCTGATTGTGTATTTATTTTTCCATTCTCCGTTGCAGTAATATTAAAGTTTTTACAGGTTATATTAAACATTCCGTCACTGGTCATTTGCAGGATGGTTTTTCCGCAGCTAAGAATTATGGAATCTCCCGCAGCAAGGCGTAAATTCTGTACTGTCTGAATCGTTTTATCCCCTCCGGCGAGAGAGATATCATCTGTCTGAACTGTAAGAGAACGCTTCTCACCAATAATCGCTGTTTCTGTTTTATCTATAACTTTAAGGCGATTATTCCCCACCCAGTGGCTTTCATTATTATTTACTTCAATCCGCTGATCTTTTTCGGCATGTAGCCAGACCTCTTCACCGCCAGGTTTATCCTCAAAACGCAGGGCGTTGGCATTGGCTGGGCCGCCGCCGATAGTGTGGCTGTAAAATCCGCTTTGCGTCGCTGCGCCCGGTAGTCCCCACGGTGGCATGGTGTCCTGGTTGTAGGTACGCCCAACGATTATCGGTAAATCCGGATCACCGTTTTTGAAATCCACCAGTACTTCCTGACCAATGCGCGGGATCTGAATACCACCGAATCCTTTACCCGCCCACGGATAACTGACACGAACCCAGCAGGAGCTGTTTTCGTCATTCTTACCGTAACGATCCCAACCAAACTGAACTTTCACCCGGCCATATTTATCTGTCCAGATTTCCTGCCCTGCCGGGCCGGTGACGATGGCGCTCTGCGGGCCTTTAGTGTGGGGTTTACTCAGGGTTCGTTGTGGGCGGTAAACTTCGCTGGTGGGATGCAGTTCAAAACTGGTTGAGTAAGAGAAATGCTGCTCCTGGCCGCTGTGTTGCGCATTGTCCTGTATAAATAGCGTGGTCTGAACCAGCAGATATTCCCGGTTCACTTCGGCTGTCGGATAGTTTTCCAGGGTGAAGGTAAAACCTGTCATCAGGGTACGAATATTGCCGCTGCCCTGTACCCGACTACCCGGGCTACGCTGTTCTTCCATGCGGATGCGTGTCAGCATTTCACCTTCACTCTTTGTGAAGTAATCTCCCGGCCATTCGTAGTGCTCATATTCAGCAAGGCCGGTTTCACGTGGATTAGCCACGGTGCTCTTCAGCAGTGAACGCGGCTTCATAAAGTCGAAATCATTCAGCACCCACTGTCCGCTGCGCAGACTTTCATTTGCTGTGATGGTATGGATAAATTCCTTGTCCAGTTTCAGCCCTTTCTGGTAATAACACACCAGCGGCGAATCTGCGCATGCCTTGTGGACATTAATGGCATCAGCCAGCACTAACGTGTGACTGTTCTCGCTGTGCTCAAACCACCAGTAGATACCCCACTCCTGCATCAGGCGCTGAATAAAAGCGAAATCTGTTTCACCGTACTGCACCTGCCAGGCGCGAGTCGGATAATTTTCCACCAGCCGTTTTTCCACTGGCCAGGGATACTCATCCAGTACCTCATCCAGGATGTCCACCACGTTTTTATTCTGAAACGCTTTGTAGTCACTAGTGTGGGTCAGTATTTTTAACCACGGTTCAAGCCGCAGTTCATACACCACCGAACGTCCTTGATGACCAGCCACGCGTGCCGCCGTCACCAGCCCGCTGATATAACGTTTTCCGCCGCCATCCAATTCGATATTGACGCACAGATCTTTACCCACCATCGGTTTGAGCTGCAGGTTGGCTGCGGGGGAAACATAGCCCAGGTTCAGGGTGTCAGGCGTTTTTAATTTAATAGAATAAGTAAATAGTTCCCCTACTGTTTCTGTACCCCCCAAGCTTGCAAACAGTAACATTCCATCAGGAACTGCGCTGCCGCTCAAAGTCACGTTATGTGTACCCGATCCAGTTAGTGCGCCGGATGGATAATCTGTAGCTGCAAAACTCATAATTAATCCTTTTAACTAGAAATGGCTAAGTGCTAATAAGAAATCTTACAGAGAATAAAATATGCAATATATTCGTAACTGGCGTAAAACATCTCAATACTTATGCGCGCTACTGAAGATACTATCAACCATATATGCCTTGAAGAATGCACCGTCATGTTAACCTGGTGAAAATATTCACCTAAAGCACATTAATGAAACTAATAAAATTATTTAATCTGTTATTTGATATGGTTATCATCAAGTCTTAAAATACGTACTCCGGATCTAATTATGCTAAAACCATAGTATTCTTTTTTACTTCCGGAAGAGAGCATATATTGCCCGATATAAATAACATCTGGAGATAGCTCATTTATGTCAATACATACGGGATCGAACTGACCTTTCACTCTTTTCAGCTTTATTGCATTGCTATATTTACCTTCATATAAAATATAATTTGAAATAATATTTCCATCGTCTGGTTTTGAACAAATCCGTCCGCCTTGTAAATATACATTACCGGGTAACAATGGGCGAACATAATCACCAACAGTGCATCCTGACAAAAAGAAAAACAAAAACAAAAAGAATCTCTTCATATGACACCCGCAGGAAATAAATTAAGCACCTTTTTGTATTTTTCCGATAGAGTGTTCACTGATTCAGTTGTATCACCTACATAGTTAACATTTGCCAAATCAGCCACCAGTCCATAGTTAATCAATAGCCAATAATCAGCAACTATAGATGCTTGTTGTTCCATGGAATAAGAAGAAAATGACTGTAAATTAAGATCGTAATGATCATTTGCCGCCCAGGAAAATAAACCACGCAACTTAACTGCATACCCTTTCTGATATTGCCAAACATGCATCATTTCATGAATAAACAAGTGAGAAGCACCTGCTACTGTTTCACGATCACCAGGCATTGTTTGCGATGAATAATCTGAACTATAAACAGCATCAGGATAATACATTTCCCCGTTTGGGGTCATCGCTGTTCTTTCCCCTTGACCAGGCAAATATTTTTCATTGTGGATCCATACCTTGCTATAATCAATTGTATTCTCAAAAATCGATCTGGCCAATGTTAATTCACCATATGTCATTCTTCTTAATGACATATGCTTTCCCCTGGAAATAATATTTTTCAGATAAAACACAAACGCTCTTTGATTTTCAACACTCCTACTTTATACAGTATTGATGGCATCATTTTCATAGAAAATGAAATCAAAGCAAGTTATCAACGTTTCCCATTACTATTTCTTAACATTAATTCTCAGCATTTTTATTAATCTATCTTCAAAATCAATAACCCATGCAAATGATTACGCAGTTAACATAAACCTCATCAATTGATTAATATCTGTAAACGCTACCGCCCCACCCTGATATCTTAATCTGCACATAGCAATCTTAACGTTATGCCCGATACATTAGTAATGTAAATTAAGAATTAGGAATATATTAAATTCACTTCATAAATTAATATCGAAAATGATATACACATTAATTATATTGAAGTAATGTTTTAAGAGTTGTAATGACCATGGAACAGGACTAATTCCAGAAACTCCTGTTGGGCAATAGCGCGTTTATCACCCTACATGTCTCTTACATTTATTAGCCTTTTTTGTAACGTCGGCAATTGGCTCATTTAATCAGCAATTGTATTGGTATTTGGCGTATTACCCCTGAAACCCGTCATGTGCTAGCCCCTCACTATTCAATGAGCCAACCACGCCAGTGTCCACTGCAACCACTGGCGTTCAGAGCGACGAACGAGTGGCGCAAGAGTAGGACTGCCGTCGGGTATCATCAAACCAATAGTGGTTGTTTCCGTCAAGATTTCATCAGGTTGCTATTTTGTTGCCGGCCGCCTTCATCCCCACATATGTATAGCGGGATTATTTTGCATCGTTACATGATAAAAGGTAGGATTCTGCGCCGACAGTTATACCCATAAAGAATAATGGTGATAACTATCATCGCCAGGATGAATAAACATTGTTCATGGCAACTTATATGACTTTTTCATTAAAGCAATCAGGGAGAGCAATGAGTAAACACGACACCGACACTTCAGATCAACACGCCGCGAAACGCCGCTGGCTTAATGCCCACGAAGAGGGGTATCACAAAGCGATGGGCAATCGCCAGGTACAGATGATCGCCATTGGCGGCGCGATTGGCACCGGCTTGTTTTTAGGTGCAGGAGCCCGACTGCAAATGGCGGGTCCAGCATTGGCACTGGTTTATTTAATTTGTGGCTTGTTTTCGTTTTTTATTCTGCGTGCATTGGGTGAGCTGGTGCTACACCGCCCTTCCAGTGGCAGTTTTGTCTCTTATGCCCGTGAGTTTTTGGGTGAGAAAGCCGCTTACGTTGCAGGCTGGATGTACTTCATCAACTGGGCGATGACGGGGATTGTTGATATTACCGCCGTCGCTCTGTATATGCATTACTGGGGTGCGTTTGGCGGCGTGCCGCAGTGGGTCTTTGCGCTCGCTGCACTTACCATCGTTGGCACCATGAATATGATCGGTGTGAAATGGTTTGCGGAGATGGAGTTCTGGTTTGCGCTTATTAAAGTGCTCGCCATTGTGACCTTTTTGGTCGTGGGTACAGTGTTCCTCGGTAGTGGTCAGCCGCTGGATGGCAACACCACTGGCTTTCATTTAATTACCGATAATGGCGGCTTCTTCCCCCACGGTTTGCTGCCTGCTCTGGTGTTGATTCAGGGCGTAGTGTTTGCTTTTGCCTCCATTGAAATGGTGGGTACAGCTGCCGGAGAATGTAAAGATCCGCAGACCATGGTGCCTAAAGCGATTAACAGCGTGATTTGGCGTATTGGCCTGTTTTACGTCGGCTCCGTGGTGTTGCTGGTTATGCTATTGCCGTGGAGCGCGTATCAGGCGGGGCAAAGTCCGTTCGTGACGTTTTTCTCTAAACTGGGTGTGCCATATATCGGCAGCATTATGAACATTGTGGTGCTGACCGCTGCCCTCTCCAGCCTGAACTCAGGTCTGTACTGCACCGGACGTATTCTGCGCTCAATGGCGATGGGCGGTTCCGCACCGAGTTTTATGGCGAAAATGAGTCGTCAGCATGTGCCGTATGCCGGGATTCTAGCGACACTAGTTGTGTATGTCGTCGGCGTATTCCTCAACTATCTGGTGCCGTCGCGCGTATTTGAGATTGTGTTGAACTTCGCGTCGCTGGGAATCATCGCTTCATGGGCGTTTATCATCGTGTGCCAGATGCGCCTGCGTAAAGCGATTAAAGAAGGCAAAGCAGCGGATGTCAGTTTTAAACTGCCTGGCGCGCCCTTCACTTCCTGGCTGACATTACTGTTTTTACTGAGTGTCCTTGTGCTGATGGCGTTCGATTACCCGAACGGGACTTATACTATCGCGGCGCTGCCGATTATCGGTATTCTGCTGGTTATAGGCTGGTTTGGTGTACGCAAACGCGTTGCTGAAATTCACAGCACTGCGCCAGTCGTCGAGGAAGATGAAGAAAAACAGGAAATTGTGTTTAAGCCTGAAACGGCGAGCTAATTGCAAAATTGCCCGGCTACGTGCCGGGCAAATTTAGATTACTGACGAAGGTGTGCCGCATGCGGCGTGATAAAAGTCAGGCAAGTCTCTCCGTTTTCACCCTCGCCATATCTATTACAGCGCAATACGAATCACATCGTCTGGCTGGGTAGCTTCCTGCTGTTTAGTGGATTTTTGTTTCACACTGACATACAGCGTTTTGCCATCGGCAGACAGCGCCAGGCTGTTTGGATGAGTCGGCGTATCGAACGTTTTCACCACTTTATAGCTTTTCGCGTCAATCACACTGACTTTACCTGCCTGACGATGCGTTACGTAGGCTTCATTACGCGCTGAGTTAAACAGCACAGCCAGTGATTCCGGTGCCGCAACCTTCGCCAGAATATTGCCATTACGGGTATCGACCACTAACACTTCTGCCGCTTTAGAATCGGTGATAAATGCACGCTGCCTGGCGGTATCAAGGCTGATGTTGATAAAGAAGTGCTCTTTGCCGTCATCCAGCAGCTTTTTACGGCTGAGGATTTTATTGTCGGCGGTGTCGATGGTAATCAATTCGCCGTCAGCGTTAGTGGTGTAAAGACGTTTCCCTTTGCTATCCAGCGCCAGACCGGTACTCATTTTACCGGTGTTCTGGATGGCGGTTTTCAGTTTGATATTCTCGCCATCAACGACCCAAATCACGCTCTCTTTACCAATACCACTGATGTAAACGGTGTTCGTGGCATCGTCAGCTACCAGCTCACGCGGTTGCAGCGGGCGCACCTCTTCCGTGCGCTTACGATCATCCAGCACCAGACGGCCTTTCACTTCGCCCGTTTTGGCATCTATCGCCGTGACCGCGCTGTTTACGGTGTTACCAAACCACAACGTCTGAGTCGTGTTATTGATGGTGGCACCAAACGGCTTGAGATCGTTATGGATCGCCTGCGTCACTTCCAGAGTGACCGGATCAAGACGATAAACCACGCCACCTTTATCCAGTTTGCGGCTTTGCGAAGTGGCGAGCCACAGCGCGTTTTCTTGCTGGCTATAAGCCATTTCGTAGGCACCTTTACCTACCGCTTTACGCAGCATTTCTTCTGCGGCCTGCGTACTGAATGATGAAGCAACAAGCAATGAACCTAACAGTAATGAACCACGCAGGCGCGATGAAAACAGATGACGTAAATGCATGACGACTCCCTTTGATGAACCAATATTTTTGCTGCTTCACAATGCTTCGCTAAGCGTAATCATCGTTACGCTCTTGTTATAAATGGGAATGGTAATCATTATTTTCTCAAATGTGGAGCATTTCTTGCCGTTACGACTACAATTTTCTCAATTACTTAACGTATCGTGCCGTTTCGTTTTCCATAAATTTACAATTTTATTACCATGACAGCGTTTTCCCATTCTTAACCTGGCTTTTTTCATGAAGATTTTTTCCGTCCGACAGACCGTTTTGCCCGCACTGCTTGTCCTTTCCCCCGTTGTTTTTGCCGCTGATGAACAGACTATGATTGTCAGTGCCGCACCGCAGGTGGTTTCCGAGCTGGATACGCCAGCAGCAGTAAGCGTGGTGGATGGCGAAGAGATGCGCCTGGCAACACCGCGCATTAACTTGTCCGAATCACTGACCAGCGTGCCTGGTTTGCAGGTACAAAACCGGCAGAACTATGCGCAAGATTTACAGCTGTCGATTCGCGGATTTGGCTCCCGTTCCACTTACGGAATTCGCGGTATTCGCCTGTATGTGGACGGTATTCCCGCCACCATGCCCGACGGGCAAGGGCAAACATCCAACATCGATTTAAGCAGTGTGCAAAATGTGGAAGTGCTGCGTGGCCCCTTCTCTGCCCTGTATGGCAACGCGTCTGGCGGTGTAATGAATGTCACCACCCAGACCGGACAACAGCCACCAACCATTGAAGCCAGTAGTTACTACGGCAGTTTTGGCAGCTGGCGCTATGGGCTGAAAGCAACGGGCGCAACGGGAGACGGTACACAGCCCGGCGATGTCGATTACACCGTCTCAACCACGCGTTTTACGACCCACGGCTATCGTGACCATAGTGGCGCACAGAAAAATTTAGCCAATGCCAAACTGGGCGTACGCATTGATGAAGCCAGCAAATTAAGCCTGATTTTCAATAGTGTGGATATCAAAGCAGATGACCCAGGTGGGCTAACCAAAGCAGAATGGAAGGCGAATCCACAACAAGCGCCTCGTGCAGAACAGTACGACACGCGAAAAACCATCAAGCAAACTCAGGCTGGGTTGCGCTATGAGCGTAGCCTGAGCGCGCAAGATGATATGAGTGTGATGATGTATGCCGGAGAGCGAGAAACGACCCAGTACCAGTCAATCCCGATGGCCCCCCAACTTAACCCGTCACATGCGGGCGGCGTGATTACCCTGCAACGCCATTACCAGGGGATAGACAGCCGCTGGACACACCGTGGTGAACTGTGCGTTCCGGTCACGTTCACTACCGGCCTGAACTACGAAAACATGAGTGAAAACCGCAAGGGCTACAATAACTTCCGCCTGAATAGCGGCATGCCGGAGTACGGGCAAAAAGGTGAGTTGCGTCGCGACGAACGCAATCTGATGTGGAACATCGATCCCTATTTACAGACGCAGTGGCAGCTGAGCGAAAAACTGTCGCTGGATGCTGGCGTGCGCTACAGCTCCGTGTGGTTTGATTCCAACGACCATTACGTTACTCCGGGTAACGGCGATGACAGCGGTGATGCCAGTTATCATAAATGGCTACCTGCCGGTTCGTTAAAATATGCAATGACCGATGCCTGGAATATCTATCTGGCAGCCGGGCGAGGTTTTGAAACGCCGACGATTAATGAGCTGTCTTATCGTGCTGATGGGCAAAGCGGTATGAACTTTGGTTTAAAACCATCCACCAACGATACAATTGAGATCGTCAGTAAAACGCGTATTGGTGATGGGCTGCTTAGTCTCGCATTGTTTCAGACCGACACTGATGATGAAATTGTTGTCGATAGCAGTAGCGGTGGGCGTACGACTTACAAAAATGCCGGAAAGACCCGTCGTCAAGGCGCTGAACTGGCATGGGATCAACGTTTCGCAGGAGATTTTCGCGTAAACGCGTCCTGGACCTGGCTTGATGCGACCTATCGCAGCAATGTTTGCAATGAACAGGATTGTAACGGTAATCGGATGCCAGGGATCGCCCGTAATATGGGCTTTGCGTCGATAGGTTATGTACCGGAAGATGGTTGGTATGCAGGCACGGAAGCGCGTTATATGGGCGATATTATGGCAGATGATGAAAATACGGCAAAAGCGCCGTCTTATACTCTCGTCGGCTTATTCACCGGGTATAAATACAATTACCACAATTTAACTGTGGATTTATTTGGTCGTGTCGATAATTTATTCGATAAAGAATACGTTGGTTCTGTCATTGTCAATGAGTCAAACGTGCGATATTACGAACCTTCGCCCGGACGAAATTATGGTGTCGGCATGAATATTGCGTGGAGATTTGAGTAATTACCTTGATGCCCGGTATTTGCCGGGCATTTACTTTAACGATTGTATTGCTGGTATAAAATAGCAATATTTTGTTGCATAATTTCAGCAAGACAATGTCTGCATCCCTCTTTGTCTTTTGCTTTTAACGCAGCGAGTAACAGATGATAGTTTTCTATATGCTCCCGTAATTCCGCTGGATTAATCGCTTCATAGAGATAATGTAAACCAGGCCCCATCCTGACCCACAGTTGCTCAATCATCTCACACAGGATGGGCATATTTGAGCGATGATAAATCGTTAAGCGAAATAGCCTGTTTACATTAATGATTTGTTCCATGTCGCCCTTTTCTTGCGCCTGCTGTAATTTCTCGAGCAATTCCTGGAGTTCCGCCAGGTCTTGCGGGGTGAGGTTTTCAACAGCCAGAGCAACTGCCATTAATTCCAGTTCGTAGCGGATCCGATTGATTTCGTCTAATTGACGTTTCCCCACTTCCGGAACTGTAAATGCTTGTGCAGGTGCGACAGAAAGCGCATTCACCGAAACCAGACGTAATAATGCTTCACGCACAGGTGTAATACTCATACCTAATTGCTCCGCCAGATTTTTAGTAATCAGGCGTGCGCCAGGTTTTAATGCGCCAATACTAAGCTGATGTTTCAGGTCGTTCTCAACCTGCAGAGTCAAACTGACATGTTTCATTTTTCCCATTCCAGGCATTTTAATTCCTTCGCGTGTTTTCTGTCCAACCCTGCCTGCACGGCAGAAGGAGTTCACCTGGTGTATTAAAGTGAATAATCATAAACCACCCACCTTTGTTGTTATTAGCAGCAGAACAATGACGTGGTTAGTTAATTAAAGCTGAAAATAAGCTTTTTGCCTGGATTTTTATGGCGGCTTACGCCGCCGTTGAAACTTTAATCATCACCCGCGACGCGGATCACCACTTTGCCGAAGTTTTTACCCTTCAGCAGGCCGATAAACGTCTGTGGCGCATTCTCTAAACCATCAGTAATATCTTCGTGGTAGTGGATTTTATCCTCTTTCACCCATTGCCCCATCTCCTTCTGAAACTCATGGATGCGGTGACCATAATCCTGAGCGATAATAAACCCTTGCAAGCGAATACGTTTTTTCAGCACCGTTGCCATCAACAGGGGTAAACGATCCGGACCGGGTGGTAGCTCAGTAGCGTTATAGCTGCTCACTAAGCCACAAACGGGAATGCGCGCAGATGTATTAAGTAATGGTAGCACTGCATCAAATACCTTACCGCCCACGTTTTCATAATAGATATCAATACCTTTTGGGCACGCTTTCACCAGTTGTTCGGCAAAATCATCCGCGTGGTGATCAAGACAAACATCGAAGCCCAGCACCTCGATAGCATGGCGGCATTTTTCCGCGCCACCGGCAACCCCCACCACCCTGCAACCTTTAAGTTTGCCGATTTGCCCCACCGTTGCTCCCACAGGACCTGTCGCCGCAGCTACCACCAACGTTTCGCCCTCTTTAGGCTGACCGATATCCAGCAGCCCCATATAAGCGGTAAAGCCTGGCATCCCCAGCACACCCAGCGACCACGATGGATTTTGCGGATGATCGCCAAGTTTCACCAGATCATCACCACTGGATATGTCATAGTCCTGCCATCCACTGTAGCCCAGCACCCAGTCGCCAGGCTGATAATCAGGATGATTCGACTCCACAACACGGCTCACCGTGCCGCCGACCATCACGCCGCCAATATCAACAGGCGGTGAATAAGATGGCTCATCGCTCATACGTCCACGCATATACGGGTCCAGGGACAAATAAACTGTGCGCAGTAACACCTGTCCTTCACCCAGTGTGGCGACATCATCTTCTTCAAGACGGAAATTCTCCGGAACCGGTGCGCCATGTGGACGCGAGGCCAGAACCCAACGTCGATTACGCTGCTTTTGTTGCCCCATAATGCTCTCCTGTGCTTTTGGCATGAATCCATCAATAGTAGCAGGCTCACGGGATTGGTTTTGTTTGCAGCCGTCACATCCCCTCTGCAACACGCAATAATTTCATCGAGGAATCCGTTGCTTCGGGCTGTTTTCGATAGTATTGATAACATCATCATTATTTTATCGAGGTCAGACATGTCTATCCGTTTTGCCCGCAAAGCCGATTGTGCTGCCATTGCGGAAATTTATAACCACGCCGTGTTGTATACGGCGGCTATCTGGAATGACCAAACGGTTGATGCAGATAACCGCATTGCCTGGTTTGAAGCGCGGACCATAGCAGGTTATCCGGTGCTGGTAAGTGAAGAAGATGGCGTAGTGACGGGATATGCCTCGTTTGGCGACTGGCGTAGTTTCGATGGTTTTCGCCATACCGTGGAACATTCGGTTTATGTCCATCCCGATCATCAGGGCAAAGGTCTGGGGCGTAAATTGTTAAGCCGATTGATTGATGAAGCGCGGGATTGCGGGAAGCATGTCATGGTCGCCGGGATCGAATCGCAAAATCAGGCCTCGCTGCATCTGCACCAGTCGCTGGGATTTGTCGTCACCGCACAAATGCCGCAGGTGGGCACTAAATTTGGGCGCTGGCTGGATCTGACATTTATGCAGTTGCAACTCGACGAACGCACTGAACCGGACGCGATTGGATGAATCAGTCGCTCACCCTTGCTTTTTTGATTGCCGCCGGAATTGGTCTGGTAGTCCAGAACACGCTGATGGTGCGCATCACCCAGACCTCCTCTACCATTCTCATCGCCATGTTGCTGAACTCACTGGTGGGGATTGTGCTCTTTGTTTCTATTTTATGGTTTAAACAAGGCATGGCGGGGTTTGGCGAACTGGTGTCCAGCGTGCGCTGGTGGACACTTATACCCGGCTTGCTGGGATCGTTTTTTGTCTTCGCCAGTATCAGCGGATATCAGAATGTGGGAGCGGCGACAACTATTGCAGTACTGGTCGCCAGCCAGCTAATTGGCGGTCTGATGCTGGATATCTTCCGCAGTCATGGCGTACCACTACGGGCGTTGTTCGGCCCAATTTGTGGCGCAATTTTACTTGTGGTTGGCGCCTGGTTGGTAGCCAGACGCTCATTTTAATCAGAGGATGGTGCCGCCTTTGGTTAACTGTTCGTGGCGCGCTTCCATATCTTCTTTATGCTTGCGACCGTGATGAGCAATAGCGGTGCGCAAACGCTGCTGCTGGGTGTAGCGATCTTCCCGACTTAACTCCGCGTCATCGCTCAGGGCGATTAATAATTCGTTCATATGGGCAATGACGCTCTCTTCAATCGCGGCATCCACGCGCGCGATGACTTCATCCAGATGCGACATACTTTCTCCTTAACCACTTGTGAAATTTATCGATTCATCCAAATGATATAAGTCTGCGTGGTGCCGTCAAGCCAGTGAGTAAGATTTAAAACAGTGAAAACAACAGCGCCACCGGGAAACTCATCGGCCATGTTGCCCCCACCAGAAAGGCGCTTAAGAAACGGATGCGTTTCTTATCGTGAGAAAGAAACCAAGTGATAAGAAATGCGATTGCTGCCATAACCGCATAAAAAACAAGCATGTGTTGATAGAGAGACATGTACGGGCGTCCAGCCAGATGAATAAAACGCGCGCAAATATGCGTCATTTTTTGACGTGCATCAAGTTTTTTCACCAGTTTGAGAAAAAAACATCAAACAGCAACTTGCCCTTATCCATCTTCAGAATGAGTATTATTGCGGATTTTCTTAACCCGTACTATACACATAGGGGCAATGATAAAAGGTGGCAAAAATGAATGTTTCCAGTAGAACTGTAGTACTGATAAATGTCTTTGCTGCTGTTGGTTTGTTTACTCTTATCTCTATGAGATTTGGCTGGTTTATTTGATGTAGTGATTTTGCACGCAGCACGTACTGTCAGAGAAATCAGTGCTCTGACAGTACGCAAGATCTTCTCATACTCTTACGATCTGCAATATTATCCTTAATGTTTAACCATGACGTGGCGGACGACGGTGTAATCCTCCAGCCCATAAAGTGACATATCCTTGCCGTAACCAGAAAGTTTCTGTCCACCGTGCGGCATTTCACTTACCAGCATGAAATGGGTATTGACCCAGGTACAACCATATTGCAGCCGTGCGCTGACGCGATGCGCCCTGCCCACATCTTTCGTCCATACCGAAGATGCAAGTCCGTACTGGCTGTCATTCGCCCAGTTCACCACCTGTTCTTCGTTGTCGAAGAGCGTAACACTCACTACTGGACCAAATACCTCTTTTTGCACGATGGCATCGTCCTGTAATGCGCCAGCCAGCAGCGTCGGCGCATAGTAATAGCCATTACCCTTGCGCTTTTCACCGCCAGTGATCACTTTGATGTGCCCTGTCGCTTTCGCCTCTTCTACTGCCTTGCTGACGCGTTCGAGATGCGCCAGCGAGCTTAACGGTCCAAGCTCCGTAGACTCGTCATCCGGCGCACCCGATTTTAACGTTGCCACTGCAGCACCCAGTTTTTCCACCAGCGTATCGTAAATGCCTTTTTGCGCGTAGATCCGACAAGCCGCAGTACAATCCTGTCCGGCATTGTAATAGCCAAATGTACGTACACCTTCGACCACTGCTTCAATATCCGCATCATCAAAAACAATCACTGGCGCTTTGCCACCAAGTTCCATATGAGTACGCTTAATGGACGGCGCGGTATGGCTGATGATGTGCTCGCCGGTGGCGATAGAGCCCGTCAGCGACACCATCCGCACTTTAGGATGTCCAGTCAGCGGATCGCCCACCGTTTTGCCTTTGCCAAACAGTACGTTAATCACGCCTGCCGGGAAGATATCCTTCGCCAGCTCTGCCAGCTTCAACGCGGTCAGCGGGGTAATTTCTGATGGTTTAAGCACCACGCAATTTCCTGCCGCCAGCGCCGGAGCCAGTTTCCACGCTGCCATCATCAGCGGATAATTCCACGGTGCGATCGAAGCCACGACCCCCAACGGATCGCGACGGATCATCGAAGTATGACCTTCAAGATATTCACCTGCCGCCAGACCATTCAGGCAGCGAGCTGCTCCGGCGAAAAAGCGAAAAACATCGACAATCGCCGGGATTTCATCATTGAACGCACTATGCAGCGGTTTGCCACAATTACGGGACTCCAGTTCGGCAAAAACCTGACCATTTTCTTCGATAACATCAGCCAGTTTCAGCAGACATTCCGCACGCACTTTCGGCGTGGTTTGCCCCCATTCGGCAAATGCTGCATCTGCCGCGCGCACAGCAGCATCGACCTGCTCTGCGGATGCCTCGGCAATTTCCAGTAAAACGTCCCCCGTTGCCGGATTATAGACAGGCTGTTTTTCCCCTTCGCCGCTAACCAGTTCTCCGTTAATCAGTAACTTATGTTGCATAGCATATTCCTGTATCAGTGGTTATTGACCATTGTCGCCTTCGCGGGTTAGCCACCAGGCCCCTAGGATCGGCAAGGTTGTTACCAACATAACCAGCAGTGCCACCACGTTAGTTACCGGTACATCACGCGGTCGCCCAAGCTGATTGAGCAACCACAACGGTAACGTTCGTTCATGACCTGCCGTAAAGGTCGTAACGATGATTTCATCGAACGACAAGGCAAACGCCAGCATTCCTCCTGCCAGTAACGCCGAACTGAGATTCGGCAACACTACGTAGCGGAAGGTTTGCCAGCCATTGGCCCCAAGATCCATTGACGCCTCAACCAGACTCCAGGAGGTGCGGCGAAAACGGGCGATGACATTGTTAAACACCACAACTACACAAAAAGTCGCATGACCGACCACGATGGTGAAAAATCCCGGCTCCAGATTGATGGTTTTAAAGGCGGTTAATAACGCCAGACCAGTGACAATGCCCGGCAGCGCAATGGGCAGCAGCAGTAACAGCGAAATGGCGTTTTTGCCGAAAAAGTCTCGTCGCCACAGCGCGGCAGCTGCCAGCGTCCCTAACACCAGCGCAATTAATGTCGCCAGCGCCGCCACTTTAAGTGACAGTGTCACGGAATCAAGAATATCACTACGCTGTGCTGCCACGCTAAACCAGCGCAGCGTCAGGCCCTGCGGTGGAAAACTAAACGCCGCATCTTCAGTGTTAAACGCATAGGCGGCGATTATCAGGATGGGAAAATGTAGGAAAACAACGCCGCCCCAGGCCGCCAGTTTGAGGAAAAACGGTGCGCGTTCAGAGTGCATCGAACGCTCCCAGACGTTTCACGAACGCCAGGTACAGTGCGATGAGAATAATCGGCACCAGGGTGAATGCCGCCGCCATCGGCATATTGCCAATCGCCCCCTGCTGGGAATAAACCATATTGCCGATAAAATATCCTGGAGGACCAACCAGCTGCGGGACGATAAAATCGCCCAGTGTGAGTGAGAAGGTAAAGATAGAGCCAGCGGCAATACCCGGGATTGCCAGCGGCAGCACCACATAGCGAAAGGTTTGTCGTGGACGTGCGCCGAGATCAGCCGACGCCTGCAACAATGACGGCGGCAAACGCTCAAGCGCCGCCTGAACGGGCAGGATCATGAACGGCAACCAGATATAGAGAAACACCAGAAAGCGCCCCAGCCCGGAAGTTGACAGCGTATTTCCGCCCACCGCAGGTAATGTAAGGAACGCAGTCAGCAGTGGTTCCAGCCCAAGATGTTGTAAAAACCACTGAGCCACGCCGTCTTTTGCCAGCAATAACGTCCAGGCATAGGCTTTAACAATGTAGCTCGCCCACATCGGCAACATTACCGCGATATAAAAAAACGCTTTCATTTTTCCGCTGGTATAGCGCGCCATATACCACGCCATTGGAAAAGCCAGAATGGCGCTGGCGATAGTGACTGCCACAGCCATAGTCAGCGTGCGGAGAATGATGTCGTAATTCGCCGGATTAAACAGCGCACGGATATTCGCCAGCGTCAGTTCCGGCGTTACCGACATGGTGAAATCGTCAAAGGTATAAAATCCCTGCCATAACAGTGTCAGCAGCGAGCCGAAATAGACAATGCCAAACCACATTAGCGGGCCAAGCAGCAGCAAAAACAGCCCCAGCCCCGGATTACGCCAAAAGAAACCGGACACCTTACCCAGACCTGGACGTGAAGGTGATTGCAATACGTTCATCGCCATTCACCTCTCCTCAACCAGCGGCACCATCACATCACGCGACCAGGAAACCATCACCTGTTGTCCGGGCGTGAGCGTGGCAGGCAGTTCTTCGCCTGTCATATTGGCCTGACTCACCAGCAGTTTTTCACCGCCGTTCAATTTCAGTTCAAAACGAGTTGCCGCGCCCTGATATTGCACCGCCTGGATCGTGCCATTGGCCTGCAGTTCACCAGGGGTGTTGAGGCGGATATGTTCCGGTCGCAGGGCGAAGCTTCCCGTCATGCCGCAAAGATTCTCGGCCATTAGCGGATCAAAAACGTTGGATGTCCCGACGAATCCGGCAACAAACGGCGTGCGCGGGCGCATATAGAGATCGCGCGGGGAATCGACCTGCTCAATGCGTCCATTATTGAAAACCGCCACACGATCGGACATCGATAACGCTTCGCCCTGATCGTGGGTAACGAAGATAAAAGTGATACCGAGAGACTGTTGCAGTTTTTTCAGTTCCAGCTGCATCTGCTCACGCAATTTGAGATCCAGTGCGCCGAGCGGTTCATCCAACAGCAATACGCGCGGTTCATTCACCAATGCTCTGGCGATAGCAACCCGCTGGCGCTGACCACCAGAAAGTTGTGACGGTTTACGTTGATGTACAAACCCCAACGCCACTTTCTCCAGCGCCTCTTGCGCCATTGCGTGCCGCTGCTTTTTATTCACGCCTTTGACCATCAGCCCATAGGCGACATTGTCAAGAATCGACATATGCGGAAATAGCGCGTAGTCCTGAAAGACAGTATTCACGTCCCGCTCCCACGGTGGCAGATTGCTGGCGGGTTTACCAAAGATAGAGATAGCCCCGCCGGAAAGCTGTTCGAAGCCAGCAATCAGGCGCAGGCAGGTGGTTTTGCCGGAGCCGGACGGCCCCAGCATAGAGAAGAACTCACCATCTTTTATCGCAATACTGACGCCATCTACTGCGCGCACGTCACCGTACAACCGCGAGACGTTGTCAAACTCCACTGCGTACGTCATAAAGCACCCCAGCGAAGTTAGCGACCGCCCATAATGGCAATGTAATCCTGCGTCCAGCGACTGTAGGGAACAAACTTGCCCCCTTCTGCTATAGGCGTTTTCCAGAAGGCGATTTTGTCGAAATAGTTAAAACCGTTGGTTTCACAACCTTTTTCGCCTAATAACGGACTGGCTTTACACCCTTCCGGCACTACCGGTAACGAGCCAAACCAGGCCGCCACATCGCCCTGCACTTTTGGCGTTAATGACCAGTTCATCCATTTGTAGGCGCAAACCGGATGTTTCGCTTCGCTATGCAGCATGGTGGTATCAGCCCAACCGGTAACACCCTCCTTCGGGAAAACGGTAGCAACAGGCTGGCCTTCGGCTTTCAGGGCGTTGGCCTGATAGGGCCAGGCACTGGAAGCAACCACACCCTCGTTTTTGAAATCGCTCATTTGCACGGTAGTGTCATGCCAGTAGCGATGGATCAAACTGTGTTGAGCGCGCAGCACTTTCAGCACCGCCTGGTACTGTTCTTCGGTGAGTTGATACGGATCGCTGATGCCCAACTGCGGCTGAGTGGCTTTAACGAACAACGCAGCGTCCGCAATGTAGATAGGGCCATCATAAGCCTGAACGCGGCCTTTATTGCTCTTGCCGTCAGGCAGATTTTGCTCAACAAAAACCACTTGCCAGCTATCCGGCGGCGTCGGGAAGGTTTTAGTGTTGTACATCAGCAGGTTCGGCCCCCATTGGTAAGGTGTGCCGTAAACTTTGCCGCCAACATTAAACCAGTCGCCTTTAACCACGCGCGGATCGAGCGTTTTCCAGTTGGGAATCAATGCGGTATTAATCGGCTGCACGCGTTTACCCATAATCAAACGCAGCGAGGCATCGCCGGATGCCGTAACCAGATCGTAACCCCCTTTGGTCATCAGACTGACCATTTCATCGGAAGTCGCGGCGGTTTTCACATTCACCGCGCAGCCTGTCTCTTTTTCGAACTGCGTTACCCAGTCGTATTGTTTATCAGTTTGTCCGCGTTCGATGTATCCCGGCCAGGCGATAATATCCAGTCGCCCTTCCGGTTTATCTAAATTGGTAGGCGGTTCGGCGGCGTGAGCGGTCATTATTGTCATGCTGAGCGCACACAGGCTGCTGCGGGCAAATGTCTTGCTCATAAGGTCTTACTCCTGTCGTAATTAATTGTTCAGCCGCCGTGCCGTAAAAATATCTCCTTGTTTAACCATAGACGGCGGCTTGCAGGCACACCTTCGCCCCTGAGAAAATTTAATCAGGTTGTGAGCTACCGCGCATTATGCCGTCTGTAAGGTTATCTTCTGGAGTATAGTCAAGGAGTTAGGAAATATGACTGCTATTCGAAATTCATATTACCCAATCTAAGAGGAATTAAATTAAACGCTATTACAGCCGTTCTTGAATAAGTTTGCCTAATTGTTTTACCGCCTGTTCTTCACGCTCTCCCCACTGCCACGCGGTATTAAAACGGAAAAAACGTGACCAGTTTTCACCGGTAGAAAACATTTTACCCGGCGCAATACTGATATGATGCGTCAGTGCCGCCAGGCTTAATTCGCCGGCATCTAACGGCTCGGGGAGCTCCAGCCAGAGAAAGTAACCACTGTCATTATGATGAATTTTCACTTCCGCAGGCAGATAACGCAGCAGTGCCTGCCAGGCACGTTGTTTACGTTCCGCAAGCTGGCGACGCAGGCGACGAAGATGGGCGTCGTATCGGCGCGTGGAAAGGTAATCCACCAGCGCAAGCTGCATCGGTGAGCTGGTGGAAAGCGTACTCATCAACTGCAATCGTTGAATTTTACGTGCATGTTTTCCGGCGGCGACCCAACCAATACGAAAACCAGGCACCAGACATTTCGAAAACGAAGAGCAATGCAAAACGCCATCGTGGCGATCCCACGCTTTCGCAGGCAGCGGTTTTTCCCGTCCAAAATAAAGTTCGCTGTAAACGTCATCTTCAATCAGCGTTACGTTGTACTGATTGAGTAACGCCACCAGTTGTGCTTTTTTTTGCGGCGTTAAGGTAAATCCGAGTGGATTCTGGCTATTAGTCATCAGCCAGCACGCTTTCACCGGATACTCCTGCAACGCCAGTTCCAACGCCTGAAGATCTATCCCTTCTTTAACATCCGTCGCCACCGATAACGCTTTCAGCCGTAGCCGTTCCAGCGCCTGCAACGCGCCATAGAAACAAGGATTCTCTACTATCACCCAATCGCCCGGTTCAGTTACCGCTTGCAAACTGAGGTTTAATGCCTCTAACGCCCCGGCAGTAATGACAATTTCATCAGGAGAAATGGTGATGCCCTGTAAGGCATAGCGACGAGCAATAGCCTGACGCAGTTCTGCGTTTCCTGGCGGTAAGTTTTCAATCACGCTCATCGCCGTGGCGGTTTTGCTTACCTGCGCCAGCGAGCGGTTTAGTTGTTGGAGGGGGAAAAGTCGCGGGTCGGGAAAGGCCGAGGCAAACGGAACGACCGACGGTTCGCGACTGGCCTGCAACATATCAAAAATATAAGTGTTGATATCGACTGCTTCATCTCGAGTGACTGGAATGACTGGCTCTTTCGGCATTTTTATTGCCTGTGGCGCAACGTAATAACCCGACTGCGGTCGTGCGATAATATATCCCTGACTTTCGAGCAACTGATAGGCATGGCTGACAGTCATAAAGCTCATGCCTGAAAGCGCCACCTGGTCACGCAACGAAGGCAAACGATCGCCGGGTTGCCAGATACCCGTAGCAATCTGCTCGCGTAATTGTTCTGCAAGCTGCTGGTATTTTTTCATTATCGAATCGTAATTATGTGCAGATGATTCGGCAGTCTATATCAGTTGTTAAAAATGACAACTTTTCGTTAACTGTAATTAAACCATCACCAGCGATAACTCTTTGCCAAGCGCCTTTGCCGCAAGCTGGACGGCGTCGATTTTTGTCGCATGGTGCAAATTAAATAGGCGAGTAATCTCCTGTTTAGGTTTGCCAATTCGCCTGGCTAACTCTTGCTGAGTGATTTCTGACTGTAAAAAAGCATTTAACAGCAATACTTTAGAGGCGACGCTCAAAGGTACTTCAATAAAGTGATCATGACTATTTAATGGCGAAGGTAACGGGATAAGCTCGTTATCTTCAAAATAAAAATCAAATGCGGTCAGTAAAGCATCTTTTGCCGCTTCCATCGCTTCAGCGACAGTTTCGCCCTGCGTCAACGCTTCAGGGATATCCACAAAAGAAACCATATAACCGCCTTCCGGCGCGGGTGTAAGAGTGACGGGATAACGCATAATTTCGACTGTCCCTCGCATGTCATTAACCTTTTTAATTGGCGATTAACTCAAACCGAGTTGTTTCAGGATTGCTTTACGCAATGGTTCTTTAATCTCATCGCAGGGGTGACGCGGCATGACACTGCGCCTCCCATGAAACCTGAGTTTCAAATGGTTGCTGCCATTCGCTACATCGACGCCCTGAGATTCGAGCCAACGTCTGAACTCGCTTTGTTTCACATCGCCTCCCTGCCGCTGAGTATATCAACAAAGTAAACATTAGTGTTTACCTCCGTGTGTAATTTGCTCGAAAATAGCACTAAATCGCCGCAACGGCAGAATGCCATGCAAAATCAGGAAGGAAGATTCCAGAATTTCTTTGCGCTAATTTGCAAAACTGAATAATAACCTCAAGAAACGATCGGCATCATAGCGGCAAAAGGTAAGAAAAAGGTGGCAGGATGTTTACGAAGGCGTTATCGGTTGTCTTATTAACGTGTGCGCTGTTCTCAGGACAACTCATGGCAGGGCACAAAGGACATGAATTTGTGTGGGTAAAGAATGTGGATCATCAGCTGCGTCATGAAGCGGACAGCGATGAATTGCGTGCTGTGGCGGAAGAGTCGGCGGAAGGTTTGCGCGAGCATTTTTACTGGCAAAAATCGCGCAAACCAGAAGCGGGACAACGTTGAGTCATTTGTTGCCGGATGCGGCGTGACACCTTACCCGGCAGGCAATATCATGCAGATTCAATGAGTTGTGAGTAACCAGAAAACTGGCGTTTTACCCTTTTCGCTTAGGCAATGTTTTCAGCAGCTCATCCGGACTTACGGATGCCACTACGCTTCCCGGTAACGGCATTTTCAGTATGTGATTTTTGATTTTGCCAATGACGTGCATCTCGCATGGGCGGCAATCAAACTTTAGCGTTAATACTTCATCGCCGTTAACCAGTTGCATTGGCGTCGCCTTCCAGCTTTTGATATTGCCTTTCGCCTGTTTCGGGCACAGATTAAAGGCAAAGCGCAGACAATGCTTGGTGATCATCACCGGGACTTCGCCCTTCTCTTCATGTGCCTCATACGCCGCGTCAATCAGCTGCACACCATAGCGATGATAAAATTCACGCGCTTTCTGGTTGTATACGTTCGCGAGGAAACTCAGATGCGTTTGCGGATAAACCGGCGCAGGATCAGCAACCGGTTTACGGCTGCCGCGATGGTAACTGGCAAGACGCGCAGCATCCAGCATGTCAGCAGCTTCACGGCGGAACTGGTTTAACAGACTGTTTGGTACAAACAGCGCCCCCGGCAAATTAATTTGCACATCGCGGGCGTAATAGAGGGTTTGCCCCAGTTTTGCCAGACCATCCTTCAGATTGTTCATTGCTTTTTCGGCGTTATTGGCTTCGTCGAACTGCCCGTCCAGCGTATGCGTGATGCTGACACCCTCTTCACTGGTGAGGGTCAGAATCAGTTGTTCCTGCCAGCCGCCCAATTCAATGTCTACCGCCACCCGACGTTCGCTGGAGGTTTTTGTCAGTGCCTGCTGCCAGTTATGATCAAGATTACGGTTTAGTGGGTGATGTGGACGAATTTTGTGCAAATCTGCTGGCATTTCATTGGGCCAGACGCGGTACTGATTTTCTCTGGTTTTCTCGACCGTATTGGCACGAAAACCGATGACTTCACGTTTAATCATCACGTTCAGGCCATCACCATTTGCCAGTGGCTCGGTGACGGCAACATCGAGATGATCTTTCGCCACTTTCAATACTTCGCCTACCGGCAGGCCGATAAATTTCGGCGAATCGAACGCGCCAATATCGCCTTTACGGGCATTCACAAAATAATCTGTGCTACCACGGTGGAAAGTCTTTTCCGTCGATGGAACAAAGAAATGTTCAGTACGACCTGATGAAGCACGCGTCAGATCGCCACGTTCTTCAATAATGGCATCCAGCATCTGGCGATAATGGGCGGTGATATTCTTCACGTAGCTCATATCTTTGTAACGCCCTTCAATCTTGAAGGAGCGTACGCCAGCATCAATCAGCGCGCCGAGGTTGGCTGTCTGATCGTTATCTTTCATCGACAGCAGATGTTTTTCATAGGAAACCACCCGCCCCTGATCGTCTTTCAATGTGTATGGCAAACGGCACGCCTGCGAGCAATCGCCACGGTTGGCGCTACGCCCTGTTTGCGCATGAGAAATGTAGCACTGACCCGAATAGGCCACGCACAGTGCCCCATGAATAAAGAATTCAATGGTCGCGTCCGTAGCCTGGTGAATCGCGCGGATCTGATCAAGATTCAGCTCTCGCGCCAGCACAATCTGCGTGAAGCCAACATCAGAGAGGAACTTCGCTTTTTCAACTGTACGAATGTCGCACTGCGTACTGGCGTGCAGTTCAATCGGCGGAATATCAAGTTCCAGAATCCCCATATCCTGAACAATCAGCGCATCGACACCGGTCTGGTAGAGGTCAGTAATCAGCCGTTGCGCGGGTTCCAGCTCATCATCATGCAAAATGGTGTTAAGCGTGACGAAAATTTTTGCACCATAACGATGGGCAAACGGCACCAGCTCGGCAATATCTTTCAGGCTATTACTGGCATTATGACGGGCACCAAAACCAGGGCCGCCGATATAAACAGCATCGGCACCGTGCAAAATAGCTTCGCGGGCAATGGCGGCATCGCGTGCCGGGCTTAACAGTTCAAGTCGATGAGAAGATACGGTCACATTCTTATCCAGTAGCTGAAAAATGGCGGCTATTTTAGCCACAAGCGCGACGTTGCGAAATAGTTTTCCCGCTTAACTGCGCGGGTAATGGATGAGGGAATGAAAATGTACGGTTTGCTCCCCACCATTACGATAGATATGCGTGACGTCTGCAGCAAATCGAACGCCTTCCCCACAATTAAGGGTCTGCCATTCCCCATCAACGCACAGATCAAGTTGTCCATCAATGACGACGACATGTTCGATTACCCCCTTCTCATGGGGCGTCGATTCGCTTATTGCACCAGATGCCATCTGAATCGAGAAGTGTTCAAAGCAGAGTTGTGGATCATAAGGAAACAGCGAAGTGATCACCATCGCCTGCTGTTGTGGATCATAAACTGAAGGCGTAGCGGACTGCGGCGGAGAAATAAATGTTGAAAATGGTACGTTCAACCCGGTGGCAATTTTCCATAATGTCGCGACCGTCGGACTGGACTCATTACGCTCAATCTGCCCTAACATTGCTTTAGAAACGCCCGTCGCTTCTGCCAGTCGCGAAAGACTCCAGCCGCGCTGCTGGCGTAGTTGTTTAAGTGTGGTGGATAAAAAGCGAGCGAGATTTTCCATGCGACTCCTCCGGCAAAACGGAAGTTTATCACTTGTGCGTTATAACGGACAAATGCTACGGTGCCTGTACGCTATAACGCACGAGGTGACTATGCGTCTGTTTTCTATTCCTCCACCCACGCTACTGGCGGGGTTTCTGGCGGTATTAATTGGCTACGCCAGTTCAGCGGCAATAATCTGGCAAGCAGCGATTGTCGCCGGAGCCACCACTGCACAAATCTCTGGCTGGATGACGGCGCTGGGGCTGGCAATGGGCGTCAGTACGCTGACTCTGACATTATGGTATCGCGTACCTGTTCTCACCGCATGGTCAACGCCTGGCGCGGCTTTGTTGGTCACCGGATTGCAGGGACTAACACTTAACGAAGCCATCGGCGTTTTTATTGTCACCAACGCGTTAATAGTCCTCTGCGGCATAACGGGACTCTTTGCTCGTCTGATGCGCATTATTCCGCACTCGCTTGCGGCGGCAATGCTTGCCGGGATTTTATTACGCTTTGGTTTACAGGCGTTTGCCAGTCTGGACGGTCAATTTACGTTGTGTGGAAGTATGTTGCTGGTATGGCTGGCAACCAAGGCCGTTGCGCCGCGCTATGCGGTAATTGCCGCGATGATTATTGGGATCGTGATCGTTATCGCGCAAGGTGACGTTGTCACAACTGATGTTGTCTTTAAACCCGTTCTCCCCACTTATATTACCCCTGATTTTTCGTTTGCTCACAGCCTGAGCGTTGCACTCCCCCTTTTTCTGGTGACGATGGCATCGCAAAACGCACCGGGTATCGCAGCAATGAAAGCAGCCGGGTATTCGGCTCCTGTTTCGCCATTAATTGTATTTACTGGATTGCTGGCACTGGTTTTTTCCCCTTTCGGCGTTTATTCCGTCGGTATTGCGGCAATCACCGCGGCTATTTGCCAAAGCCCGGAAGCGCATCCGGATAAAGATCAACGTTGGCTGGCAGCTGCCGTTGCAGGCATTTTTTATTTGATCGCAGGTCTGTTTGGTAGTGCTATTACCGGGATGATGGCTGCCCTGCCCGTAAGTTGGATCCAGATGCTGGCAGGTCTGGCGCTGTTGAGTACCATTGGCGGCAGTTTGTATCAGGCGCTGCATAATGAGCGTGAGCGCGACGCGGCGGTGGTGGCATTTCTGGTAACGGCAAGTGGATTGACGCTGGTCGGGATTGGTTCTGCGTTCTGGGGATTAATTGCCGGAGGCGTTTGTTACGTGGTGTTGAATTTAATCGCTGACAGAAACCGATATTGACATCCTCCACGCCCTGAAGGACGAGGATCCCTGCTACGTTCAGGCTGTCGCCTGAATCATTTCGGTGGGTTCCT
>OHIM01000314.1_pt1 | contig 30512 bp, 38 predicted proteins | sample 1568271 | NCBI WGS metagenome assembly OHIM01 (sample SAMEA3879580, study PRJEB24766) | human gut metagenome | biome: human-associated habitat; feature: feces | place: USA | collected 1985/1987
GCAAAAAATAGTCGCAAACGACGAAAACTACGCTTTAGCAGCTTAATAACCTGCTTAGAGCCCTCTCTCCCTAGCCTCCGCTCTTAGGACGGGGATCAAGAGAGGTCAAACCCAAAAGAGATCGCGTGGAAGCCCTGCCTGGGGTTGAAGCGTTAAAACTTAATCAGGCTAGTTTGTTAGTGGCGTGTCCGTCCGCAGCTGGCAAGCGAATGTAAAGACTGACTAAGCATGTAGTACCGAGGATGTAGGAATTTCGGACGCGGGTTCAACTCCCGCCAGCTCCACCAAATAAATCAAGGGGTTACGTGAAAGCGTAGCCCTTTTTTCTTTAGTAGTGGCGGCAAAATGGCGGCAGACATTCAGTCAAGCCCAGTTGCTACTACATGCGATCGCAATTACAACTTAAAGAGTTTCGCTTGCCCTGGATTAACAGCTTCGACGTAGTTTTTGACCCCTATTCTGTGCGGCTCATAATTGCTTGAATAGAAATCAATCAGGAAGTCACTCATTTTCTGAGATGTGACTTTCATAACTCCCTTACTCAAAGTTAAATTAAACACGCTAATCTTTGACGATGGTGCCTGAGTTTTACTCATGTTGGCTTGATAACCAGATTTACGCATTGCCACTAGTGCTTCGTCGTAAGCCGCTTGTAATTGGGCCAAATCGTTTGACGAGATGATCACATCATCCATAAACACACTTAGCTTGAGATCATGATGTTTGTTCAATCGGCGTAGTAAGCTACCAAAATAACTTTTATCTAAGCAGAGGGTTGCAAGTATTGGAGATTGAACAAAACCAAAAGGGAGGACATGCTTATGTGGACTATGGGACAAGTTTCTTACAGTTGAAAATGTTGAGATTTCCCGCGCTTGAGAATAGGTGAAGTAGCTCTTTAGATCACGGGTGATACGACTACGGCTCGTTGACTGAAAAAATTGTTTAATATCAACAACGGCAAAAAAATCACTTTTTAAGTGTAATCTGGCAGCTTTAAGATGCCCACCAGTTCTTAGATGGTAAAAATAGAGTGGCGGAATCCACTTGTTTCTGACAGCCTGAAGTATCTTCCCTCCGACTTTACGTGCCTCAACGCTTGGGACATAAACCCAAACCCCGGGCTTAATCTCAAATTTATCTTCCCACCTTTGAACTTCTATTGTCATGAGTTAAATTGTTGTAGTTGAAGGCCATGTTAAGAACGGCGTAAACCGCACCAACTAAGCCAACAAACGCGGTTGCGCATTTGAGCATAGCGGTGATCAGTTCAACACGCGCCTTAACTAAGCCAAGTTCGTTTGTATCCATAACTTGTTCCTCCATAGATACCTGACGTCTCTTAGCGCAAGCGCATGGCCCTAACTAAATAAAAAATAACAACCAGTTAGCCCAGAAAGCTTAACAAGTCGGCGTCCGATTACATGGCAATCAGGTAATCGGTCCGCAGTCGCAAAGCGACAAACTACATATCTACGGAGTGGGGATAAATCCCCGCTAACGTCAGGCATTGTTAATTTAACCTCAACTTATAGAAAAGTATAGTTTTAAATCATGTAGTTATGTCGCCATTTAAATCGGCAAACCCACCTGTTTAAATTTATGAGGATGCGGCTGAACCGGATTTGACTCTTTTGGCGTTGCAATCGAACGAACAAAAGTTTCATGGGTAACAAAAGTATGGCTGCAGTTAATGTTCTGGCACTGGTTGTAACGCTCTTTGGTCAATGAAGATACCTGAAAACTGCTGCGAGTATGGGCGGCACTTCCACACAGTGGGCAAATCATCATTTTTCGAGTTCTCCCCATTTTTGCTAAATTCACAATAATGATATCGCATTATTCCATTTTTCAAACTTAAAAGTTCTCCATTGTGAAGAATCATTCCATTTCGAGATCATCAACCTTCACTTCAAGCTCAAGACTGGTCGTAAAACCATTATCCGGGCTGACGGTATGTGTCAGAGTCGTAATGGTCCATTCCGCATCATCTATCGGCTGTTTAAAGCCACTGACTTTCACTGGCATTTCCGTGTAGAGATCTGCCCGCCCTTCCGCCAGTTGTAGCGAGAATGACGCAACGCCGCGTTGCAGGCGTTCCCACTGCATTTTCGCTGCCCGTTCAGCGTTGCTCCGGTTGGCATAAGTGCGATTAAGTACCAGCACGTTTTCATCCGTACCCACCAGGTAATCGCCCTGCTTCGCTTCCGGCTCTTTCTTCTGCTTCTTAGTCCTGCGCTTACGCTTCACCGTGGTGCTTTCTTTCTTCGCGGGTTCGCGGGTATGCAACCAGCTGGCAATTATGCCCGTATAGGCTCCGCGATCTGCCAGGGTAAAGCGGTGACTGTCGCCGTCCTTACGTGTGATAGTGATCACCGGCAGTGGTTTACCGCTGGCACTTTTGCCCTGTCCCTGCCGGATGAATAACAGATTGCCATTTTTCACCGACGCAATAGCACCGTACTGGCGCGCCAGCCGCATCAGAAAACTACCGTCACTCTCATTAGTCTGGTCTATATGCTCCACGAGCTTATCCGACAGGTCTTTACCCAGTACCATCTTCAGCTTGTGCCGCGCGGCTATCTCCTTCACCACTTCCCCAATGGTGGTCTTGTGCCACGATTTTTCACGGCGGGTATTCAGCGTTTCCCGAAAATCAGCACTTCGCGCCCGGATAGTCAGGCGGTCCGGTGCGCCAGTGTGTTCAATCTCGTCCACCGTGAATGCCCCTTTCGGGAAAAGCGGCTGCCCCTTCCAGCCCAGCGCCAGCGTAATGACCGCACCACGGCGCGGCAGCACGATTTTCCCGTCGGCATCGTCCAGCTCCAGATCAAGCTGGTCTGCTTCAAAGCCCCGATTGTCCGTCAGAGTCAGACTCATCAGGCGGTTATCCAGCACAGTAGTGATATCCCTGCCCTCAATACTGATGCTGAATGCCGGAGTTTTGTTGCTTTTGTTAAGCAGTTCAGAGCTGAAATTCACGACAGCAGCCCTCCCACCGTTTTACTGATATCGCTTAAGACAGACGTTGCCGTTTCCTGCAGATTATTCAGTTGCGCACTGAGATCACCGAACATATCGGACAGGGATTCATCCACCCGTTTGAGCGACAGGGTGAACTCAATCCGGCGCGGCATACCGTCGCGGAAAAACTCCGTTTTAGTCTGATTCAGTCCCTCAATCACATACATGCCATAAATCGTGCCGCTGCCTTCAATCAGGGGCCATGCTTTCCCCTGTTCTGCCATCTGCTCCAGTGCCAGCAACGACAGCCTGCCACCTGTTATCTCCGGCATAAGAACACCGGAAAGCGTCAGCATGTCGTTGTCCGGTCCCAGAAACTGCGTGGACGGACGTCGGTTTACCCGGCTGTTTGCCGCATGTCGCCAGCTGCGTTGATACTGCAGCTCCTGATACGGCACGGTGCGCAGCATAAACACGTACAATCCCAGCACCATCATCATGCGTCGTATCCCCCCTGATCGCTGTAGTTACTCCTGGCTTTTGCCTTCAGCCTGCGTTCACGTTCATCAAGCTGGCGGGCCACCTCCCGCGCAATATCCTGCGCACTTTGTCCTGGCTGCGTCTGAATGATGATCTGCATCGGTGCCTCAATCCGTTGAACGGGCGGCACAGTGGCTGCACGACTCACCATCGCTTCGCCGCCTTTCGCGGGAAGTGCCAAAGGGTGCAACGGTGGAAGCTCTGCAGGCGCGGCAGCAACGCCCATCATTCCGGCAACAACGGCAGCCAGTGCAGCTGTATTTCTCCGGCTGGTCACATTTGCCGGGCCGTTAACAATTTCCGGCCCGTTTTCACCGACGATGCCAAACTGCCCGCGCGGGATATAGCCGCCGCTGTCATACATCCCCGCAAAGCCATATCCCCATGACGGAAAACCACCCGATGGCATCATCACTTTACCGTCTGCATTCACCGTCGCAGGTTGCTGACGCGTCACGCTTTCCGGCAGTTTTGCCTTTGCGGCCTCTTTACTGATAATGCCGAGCTTCTCCAGCAACCAGGAAACGCCGGATTTCAGGGAGTCCAGCGGATGCATGACCATATTCAGCCCTTCCGCCAGTGCCTCCCCGAATCGTCGCCCCATTGCCGCTGCGCTCTGCAGTTCGGCAGAAGTCGACTTAACGGGCGTCAGCAGATCAGTAAACCAGCCCCACAGCGCCTGCACTTTGTCACCAATCCACTGGAACACAGGCTTAAGCGGTTCGAACGCTGCACTGATGGGACCTGCCGCCGCTTTGAATCCTTCCACCACGCCACCGAGAAATGCGGTGATGGGTTGCCAGTATTTCCAGACAACCAGTGCCACACCCGCCAGTGCAGTAACCACAAGACCTATCGGACTGAGCAGAGCACCTAACAGACCAGATACGGCATACAGGGCAACGCGCAACATCGCCAGTGGACCAGATGCCAGTACTCGCAGCACCGTGCCTGCGGCAGCCAGCCCGCCGCGTAGTGCTGCCAGTGGATTCATAAACATCACAGCAACCGCACGTAAACCGGATAATCCAGACCGCAAAAGTGCAACCGGCGCACCTGCTACAGTTTTCAGGACATTTCCCGTCAGTGATGCCGTGCGGCGCAAAGACGACAACGGCGCAGTAAGTAAACCTGCGGCGTTGCCCGATGAAGCAAGCCCGCGTCGCAGCAGTGCCAGTGGTGCGCCAGCCAGCCAGGACAACGCGCTGCTGGTTCGAGTTACTGCTGCCGTAACGGAAGATAACGTTTTGATACCCAACACAGAGAATCCCAGACGGATCACTGCCAGCGGCCCCAGCACTGCAGCCAGCGCCACCGCTAAGGTGCCGAGGCCGACGGTAACCGCAGCCACAACAGCCGATGCTTTCATCAGTGTGCCTGTCAGTTCCGGGTTAGCTTCCACCCAGCGACGCAACGCCCCCGTGACGCTTTTCACCGTGTACAGAATATCCATCAGCGGCTGGCGCAGCGTTTCGCCCAGGCTGCTGAAGGTGTTCTGCGCTCCGGTTTTGACCAGCAACCACTGCGCAGAAAGTGAATCCTTGTTAATGTCGGATTCTTTCTGCATGGAGCCAAGCGCATCATTGCCCGCTGTCAGTTTTAACTGACGCTGCAGTTCCGGCAGGTTGTTTGCCAGTTTCGCCGCGTCATCGCCAAACTCTTTACCAAACAACATAGTCATGGCAGACAGGCGCTTGTCCTGCGGCAGCGCGTTTACCTTCTCCAGCACGCGCTGGATGGTTCCCATCGCATCCTTCGTCATCTGCTTTTCAATCACTTCAGGATTGAGTTTCAGCAGATTCATCCCTTCAAAGAAACTCTTGCTTTGCATGGTGGCAATGGACAATTCACGCACCATCGCGTTTGCTGCACTGGCTGCAACCTCCGGCGCAGCGCCCAGTGTCAGGAAGGTGGAACCCAGCGCCGCCGCTTTACGATAATCCAGACGGTCAGCCACACCGCCCAGACGTTGCATCACATCAATGATGTCTGCCCCTTTCGACATGGCGTTATCATCCAGATAGTTCAGCGCATCACCGAGCTGTTCAATATTGCGGGTGGGGATTTTGTAGAGCTGGGCGATTTTCCCCAGACTTTCTGACAGTTCATCCGCTGGCAGCTCAAAGGCTGTTGCCGCCTTTGCTGCCGTACTGGCGAAGGCCAGCAGGTCACGTTTCTGATCTTCCCAGCTGTCGTCAGGGTTTGCGACGTTCATGCGCGCACCACCTTCAACCAGTGCAGCGAAGTCCACCGCACCGTTTTCCATCGGCAACTGTTCGCTGGCAGCCTTGATGGCATCCTGCATTTCATAAAAACGTGCAGTGCGGTTGCCATTATCGTCACGCAGACCATTGACCTGCTTTGCCACACCTTTCATGGCATCTTCCATGCTGGTATAGCTTTTTACTGCCGCCATCACTGGCGCACCCATTGCCAGCCCTGCAGCCGTGGTGGTGGCTCCGGCACCTGCAATACGATCACGCACCTCCAGCGAACGGGCATAACTGGCACGCGCTGCATTCATCCTGCGCTGAGCTTCCCCCAGTCGCTTCAGCCGCGCCTCCTGTTTCGAAAGTTCCTGGTTATAACGTGATGTTTCACGGGCTAAACGGGCAGTTGCTCCCGCATCGTCTTTCGCAGAAATTCCCGCCCGGTACAGTTCAGCACGCACAAGCGCCGTCTGCTGCTGCAGCTTTTTCTGGCGTTCTTCCAGGCGCTGAACAGCCAGCCGTTGACGGCCCAGAGCAACAACCTGACGTTGCGAAGGCGGCCCCATCGCTCCCAGTTCCTGACTGAGCAAATTTGCACGCTGGCGGGCATAGTTCAGCCTGTCGCCTAATTTCTGATTTTCTGCCTGCAGCTTTCGGAAGCTGTCCAGACTGCTCCCGGCCTGATCAAGCTGCTTTATTGCATCGCGGGATTTTTTGACAGCAGCAGCCAGTTCTCTTGAACTGGCCTGCGCAGATCGAAATGGGCGGGTGAGCTTGTCAACCGCATTAAGAATGACCTGCAGACGCAGGTTGTTATCACTCATCGTTGGCCCCGCTTCTCTGAATCGCTTTATACCGCCATTCCAGCACTTCGGTCAGCGGCATAACGTCAGTAACGGATGGCGGCCAGTGAAAAATGGTGGCGATATCTGCCACCAGATCGTCAACCGTCAGGCTGTCGGTAAACCGGCAAGCACCGACTTCTTCAACAAAAAAGTGACAACCTCAACCGACATGGCAGTGAGATCTGCCGGGTCCATCTCTGCAATTTCCTGTGCAGTCAGTGCCGGACTGGAGATGCGGGGGATCACGGTCATCATCGCGTTTACATCCATATCCATAATGGCCTGCAGGCGTGTACCGCGTAGCGCACCGGACTGCGGTTTACGCAGCACAATTTCGGTGATTTCTGTTTTACCGCGCTTGATGGGGGTATCCAGTTGAATGGTCTTTTCAGTCTGCTTATCGCTCATTTTGCTGTCCTGTCAATTGGGTTCTGGCGCGGTATCCCGCGCCGTTCAGATATATCAGAGGCCGAGGGCGTTGCGGTGCGCTTCCATCAGGTCCACACCGTCCACAATTTCCACCATGTTGATAAGGTCCACTTCATAGAGCACCTCACCATTGATGGTCAGCTTCGCGTAGCTGTTGGTACTGGTCACTTTGGTGGTGTTGCTTTCGCCCGTCTTCCACTCGCCGGAATCCACTTCTTTGTGACGTCCACGCACGACAAGCTCCACGGCCTGCACTTCCCCGGTATCGTCACGCTGAATAGAGCCGGTAAAGCGCAGCTGGATGCCATCCACCGTGGCTTTACCCATCTGTTTAAACAGCAGCAATTCAGTACCACCAATGGAAAATTCTGTGTCCAGCGCACTGTCATCAAGCCCCAGATCCACATCCACCGCACCCGGCATTCCGCCGCCGCGATACTTCTCATATTTGCGGGTAAATTTCGGCAGCGTCAGCGACTCAACGATCCCCTGCCAGTTGTTCCCGTCGTTAAACAGGTTCAGGTGTTTTAATTTGCGTGGTAATGCCATGTTGTCCCCTTACGCGCTGACCTGGCTGGCGAAATTCACCAGGTACTGATCGGTGATGCGCTGACGCAGCATCAGGTTTTCAAGTGGCGGCACTGGCGTGTAGTCGTAGTCGATGGTGAGTTTTCCGGCTTTCAGCGTGTCTTTGTCGTTCACCGACTCATCCAGCCAGCAATCACCACCAATGAGATAGCCCTGACTGACCAGGCTGCGCATTTTGGCGCGGATACCTTCGATAATGTCGCGGGCCAGCGACGGGTTAAGCGGTTTATCCACCGCCCACATGTGTGCTTCTGCCATCGTGTCCATCAGCACCTGCGCCGTGCGGGTGTAGTTTTCGAAGGCAAAGAGCGGGTCATCACTCAGGCAGCGGGAACCCCAGAAGCGGAAACCGTCTTTACGCACAAGCGTGGTGACGTCGTTCTGGTTCAGCAGACCTGCATCGGTTGCCGGGTCCTGCAGATCCCAGAACACATCTGCAGAAATTCCGGTGACACCGTTCACGCCCACGTTGGACAGGCTTTTGTGCCATCCGGTCTGCTCGTCAATTTTGGCGCGCAGACCAAGCGCACGGGCGGTGGCATATGCCGTTGCTTCGGCATTCAGCACCGTGTCCCAGCCAGTAAAGTCAGGCCAGATCAGCATCCCTTCGCGCTGGCTGAAGTTTTCGCGGTAAGTGATCGCCTCCTGCACTGTCTTGCAGCCATACGCTGACAGGTAAGCAAATCCACGCAGGCTTTGCGCCACGCTCAGCAACTCAGTAGCTACCGCCTTGGTGTCGTGGCCTGGCACGCCGAGAATGCGCGGTTTAACGCCGAGCTGTGACTGGGCAGATAACAGGGCTTTCATACCTGTTTTTTTACCTTCAGCAGTCACTGCGCCGATGATATTGGTCGTGGTTTCGTCTTCCGTTTCACCCTGCGGCACACGCACAACAATGGTCACGGGTTTTGCCTGGTCAGCGATGGCATCCAGCGAACGGGCCAGAGTACCTGACTCACCCGCTTTACCGCTGGCAGTCAGCACATCAGTGATCAGCACGGGTTTATTAAGAGGAAACATTTTTGCATCGGCATCATCGCCCGTGCAGACCATACCCACGATGGCGGTGCTCACCGTGGTAATAGATCGGGTGCCTTCGTTGACTTCAACAACGCGCACCCCGTGGTGGTAATCCTGAGCCATAGTGGCGAACCTCCTGATTGGATTAGGCTTCGCCCTATGTTGAAGTGATTGTGCCTGACAAACAGCTAAGCGCAGTTGTGTCGTTATTCACACAAAATAACGGTATTTGTCTGCTTGCAGGGATAATCAACATAATGCTGATTCAGGGGGATTCATTGATCTTATTTGCCGGAAATTTTCTATAAATGGTAGAAACGCCTACATCAAAAATCAGTGCAATACGCTGTCTTGATTCTCCGGCCTCGAGTAAACGCCCAATCTGTGCCCACTGTTCGGTGGTCAACTTAGGACGGCGTCCACCTACTCTGCCTTTGGCACGAGCTGCAGCCAGCCCTGCCCTGGTACGTTCAACTATCAGTTCGCGTTCCATTTCAGCCAGGGCACCCATGACATGAAAAAAGAAACGACCCATTGGGGTACTGGTATCAATACTGTCAGTCAGGCTTCTGAAATTCACACCACGCTGGCGCAACTCTTCTATCAGCGTAACAAGATGCCGCATACTGCGCCCCAACCTGTCCAGCTTCCAGACAACCAGCGTGTCTCCTGCCGATAGTGTCCTGAGTAGTTTTTTCAGCCCCGGTCTGTCGGACTTAGTGCCACTGATTTTGTCCTCAAAAATCTGCTCACATCCCGCGCAGTTCAGTGCATTACGTTGCAAATCGGTGTTCTGGTCATTTGTTGACACGCGTACATAGCCAATAAGCATGATCATCCCCCTGAATAAAAACCGGAGATGATGCCAGTTAGCTGTTACCTCTGCATTTTCTTAAACGTTGGTTTGGGAGAAGCCAGATATGTCATTCAGCGAGGAGCTAATGCCAATGGTGCATGGATACGCTGGTCAGACGGTGCAATAGAAGTATTTGGAACCGGTGGATCTAATGATAATGGACTGGCTAAAGTTGTTTACCCAATTGCACTGCCTAAACTTTCACGTTTTATCAGTATCGCGGAAAGAATAAGAACGGATTACGAGAGCACACCTAATAATGTTCATGTTTCAATGATCGTGGATGATCAGGTAACAAATACCGGCTTTTATGCCCGCTGCCAGATGTACGACGGCAGACCATCATCAAATGCTTTTTCCTGGAGGGTTTATTGTGCGCCTGTTTAATCCAGTTACTTTGACTGAAGTAATCCCCGGTCTTCATGACGTGACCGGGGCTATTGAATTACCGGAGGACAACTGGTTTTTTACTATGACAGAAATTCCTCAGGGCATGGAGCTAACAATTAATGAGAAAGGCGAACCAATACTAATTGAGGTTAATCAGTCTCAGGGAATACAGGCCAAATAATATCAGGCGCGGTGCTGGTATCTGTTGCCGTCACCGCGTCAATGTAATCCAGCACGGCGTTAAGCCGGGTTGTTTCTGCCTGCATCAACTTCCGTCCGGCCTGTAATTTCAGCTGAATCAGACTGATGGAAGCCATTGCAGCATCAATCAGTGACTGACGCTGTGCTTCTGCCGCGTCTACTGCGGCGCTATGCTGTGCCTCAGTATCGGTCACCCATTTCTCACCATCCCATTTATCGTATGGCGTTAATGGGGCGATAATGGTTGTATTTTCAGGGTAATCACCCGGAGCTGTGATTTCTTTGGTATCTCCCGTTTCGGTACTATAGACAACTTCACCGCGATGGTCTGGCACATATTCCCATGAGTTTAAATCTACAGAACGACAAATTGCATAACCAGCTTTGTTTGAGCCCGGAGCATCTAAACAAGAACATGCCGGGATACCGACGCCGACAGCGAGATATTCAGTTGATGTAGAAATATATTCCCGCGTTTCACCATCATAATTATAAATGATAATGTCTCCCGCTTTTATGGCAATGAGTTTGCTATTTAATACAGCTTTATTCATCATGCGGCCCTCACAATATAATTAAAGGCGATGTTACGTGGACGATTTTCATTTGCTGTTGGAACAACATTTGCCGCCGAGAAGTGAACATCTTGTCGGATTTTTCGGTCATTAGCGTATGTCATAGACACATTGATGTTATTCCGGACTGAGGTACCTCCGTAAAAAGCCCCACTCACACTTTGAACATCGACAATTGCATTAATTTCGCTGTTTACGCGCAACTGACCAAAACCGCCAGTAATGTTTCGAATAGCATCTCCTTGCGATGAAAGCAGAGTTCGCCCACTATCCACACCACGTTCATCATCCCAGCCACGAATAAACTCACCACGTAAATCAGGCAATTTATTGGTCGGGTAAGCCTTTGCCAGTTCCGGGTATTCTTCAGCAGAAAAAGCCGCACCATTGCATTTCAGCCAGCCTGTTGGCGGAGTGGCTGAAGGCCACGGAACAGGCACCCCAACCGGTAATGCAGAGCCTTCTCCTAAACCAAGGTATGTGAGAAGACCAGCTACATCCTTTCCACTCAAATTGGTAAGCGTATTGTCCAGCGGTTGTTTACCTGCCAGCGCATTAAGCATTGTCGTGGCAAAGTTCGGATCATTCCCCAGTGCCGCCGCCAGTTCGTTCAGTGTATCCAGTGCAGCAGGTGCAGAACCCACCATTCCTGCAATCGCCGATTTCACAAAAGCCGTAGTGGCAATCTGTGTATTGTTGACCGACTGCGCCGCCGTGGGGGCTGTTGGCGTTCCGGTGAGTGCCGGACTCGACAACGGTGCTTTTAGTGCCAGCGCATTGTTAATGGTGGTACTGAAATTCGGATCATTGTTAATGGCTGCGGCTATTTCTTTCAGCGTGTCCAGCGTGGCTGGCGCACCATTAATAAGGGCCGTCAGTGCCGCCTGTACAAACGCAGTGGTCGCAACCTGCGTGGTATTATTCCCCGCCGCTGGCGTTGGCGCTTTGGGGGTTCCGGTAAATGTCGGGCTGGCTTTTGGCGCGTACTGTGAATGCGGGTCCGGTGCGGCAAGATGTTTTGCTATCTGATCATCCGCGTAAACCTTCAGCTCCAGTGCCTTGTCATCCACATACTTGCGGGTTGCCAGCACTACAGCAGGGTCGATTTTCAGGGTGATATTGTCCGTGCTGCTGGTAATCAGCACCATGCGCACGGTCTGAGTGCGCCCGCTACCTTCAGCCAGTTGCGGCTTATAGCTTTCCGGGCAGTTGCCCACGGCAATCAATGCCCCGGACTCATCAAACAAGCCCACTTCACGTATCCACCAACCGCCCTCGTTTTCAGGGATCACCTGTTCGGCAATAATCTGGCTGCTGTTCTGCGGGTCGATATAAAGCATATTCAGCGCAGCCCGGCGTTTCTCATTTACCAGTGCCGTCTGCTTTGCGTCCGGCGTTGGCAATACTCCACCGCCATCGCCCACCGCCATATGGGTAATTTTTAGCGGCACACCGAGCGCGGCGGCGCTGGCAAGTTTCGCCGCGCCAATATCCGTCAGCAGGGTATAAAATTTTGTGCTCATGGATTCACTCTCATTGTGTCAATAACATGGACCGCCCCGCCTTCATGCGCGGTGCCACCGGAAATAATCGTTTCGTTGATATACGGATAGATCGTGATTTCTTCGCCAAGATAGCTGGCGGCTCCCACCCAATGCGGGCCGCTGGTCTGCAGATTGATGGACATGCCGATCATGTGGCGGCTACATGGTTTGGCATCGCTTATCAGTCGCTCAAGTTCCAGATAGGTATCTTCAGTGATGCCCTGGTCCTGCACGCCGATATCCAGGCGAAACGTGCCCGGTGTTTCTCCGGTCTGCCACCACTCAATAATGCGGATCAGGAATCCGAACGGCTCCACCACCCGCCGCACGGCACTGGTGGTCCCTTTATGCTGATGAATATAAAAAGCATCCTTCACCACCTGGCGCTTGACGCTTTCAGTCCAGCCCTCGTCCCAGCGATCCACAGAGAACGCCCAGGCGAGATAAGGCAGGAAACTGACCGGACAGGTTGCCGGATTCCACAAGTCACGAAGCGGCACCTGCAGATCAGAAATCCCGCTGCAGGTTTGCGCCAGTCGGCGCTCCAGTGGTGTTGAACCCGGTGGCAGCAGACTATTCATCCGTTCCTCCGTTGGTTACGCTCCACTGCGTACATGATGCCGCCTGTGTTTTGTTCAGGACCACATCCGCCAGAGGAGAAGCCAGCTCCACACGCTGCACCCCCTCAACATGCAGGGCGGCAAAAATGGCGCTACGGCGAATATCCCGACCAAGACGCGTCTGACTGGCGATGTACTTCTGCAGGCTGGCTTTTGCCGCTGCCATTACCGGCTCTGCTTCCGGTCCAGGATAGAGAAAAATGGTGGCTTCCACGCGATACGGGATGATTTCTGCGCTGCGAACCGTAAGACGGTCAGCCACCGGGCGGACGTTCTCACTGTTCAGAGCTTTTTCCACCACGTCCAGCAGGTCTTTTTCTGCAGTTCCATCGCCTTCGCGGCTAAGGACAGTCAGCACCACCTCTGCAGGTGCCGGGCTGGTTGCACTGGCATCCGCCACCCGACCGTCGGCGCTTCGGGCATGAAATTCATAAGCTGCAGTTGGCCCCGCAACAGAAAGCCCTTCAAAGGCCGCAGGCACACGCAGGCGCAACGCTTCATCGCTTTCCATCACAGCTGCAACGGGCGGCACAGCATCATTATCAGCAGGCGTCACCGTCAGGCGTGTCACGTTGTAGTTGGCAGCGAGCTGGTCAAGATCGCCGCCCATCGCGTAAGCCACCATCACCGCCTGCGCGGCTTCGTTAATGCGCTGGCGCAGAAGCAACTCACGGTAAGCGTTCTCCTGCAACAATTTAGTGGCGGGTTCAGATTCCAGTTCCAGCGTGCGGATCACTGCTTCCTGCTCATCTTTCGGATGAAGCGCCACAAATTCTGCCTTGCGTTCGGCAAGCAGCGTCTCAAAGTCCGGCACATCCACAATCTGCGGTGCAGGCAACTGCGAAAGGTCAATCACTGCCATTCTCTGCTCCTGTTGATACGGAAAGGGACACAGGCACACCGTTATTCCGCCGCCCGGTCAGCTCCACCACCATTGAACCGTCAAAATTGCTGTTGATGGTGATGGAATCCAGCGTCAACCGTGGCTCCCAGCGACTCAGCGCCACATACACTGCCGACATGACCTGCAGGCGTAATGCCGGATTTTGTGGCTGATCTATCAGTGCCGACAGCAGGGAACCATATTCCCGGCGGGCAATACGGCTACCCTGCGGTGTCAGCAGAATGTCCCGCACCGACTGGCGCAGATGATCAATATCAGTAATGACTTTGCCGCTGGTATTGTTCATCCCGCTATAAAGCGTCATATCGGGCCTCCGGTTGTATCGCCGCCTTTCAGGACGCCAGTATGCTGATGCGCATCAACCACGATCCCGTTAGAACTCATCGCTCCGCCGCCCTGGGTAACGCCACCATTGATCACCACTTCGCTGTTAATGCGCGTGCGGTCAGCCTCCAGTACAAACTCACTGGTTTTCATGGTGATGTTGTCAGCAGCCTCAATGACCATGGATTTGATGCCCCTGACATACCAGCGCCCGGTGGCGGGTTCGTATTCAAACCAGCCACCGTCAGGATGTTCTGTCACGCAGGCGTCCGCCGACGTCGACGGTGGTGCGAACTGATTCGAATAGACAGCGGGCAGCGCAAAGGCGGTTTCCAGATTGCCGCCCAGACTCAGCAGCACCACCTGCTCACCTTCCGATGGTCGCCACCATGTACGGGCATTCCCGGCACGCAGCGTCAGCCAGCTGATCCAGTTGGTTTCAAGCTCGCCCGTTTTCACCCGGCAAAGCCAGTTTTCCCTGTCCACTTCGGTGACTACCCCTGTGCGGATCAGGTTGGTGATAAGGCGCATGATTTCGGTTAATTGTGCGTTCATAGGGAAAGGTTGCCATCAGGGGAAGAAAGGCGGCAGTGCTGCAACTTGTATCAGTGCTGATACAAAGATCACCCCGCCAGCCATTGCAGAATCATGTCGCGGGTCATTGCCTCAACATCATCATTTACACCCAGAAGGCGACGCTCTGCGTAACGCACCTCCGGTCCCTTACGACTGACGCGATCTCGCAGGCCGTAATGGTGAACGCGGGCAATGCGCTGCACCTTGCCTTCAAACTGCACGCTGGCAGAGTCGGTGCTGGCGGCAGTTTTCAGGTATTTTGTGGTGCGCAGCTTTGCAAACATCTGACGTTTGATGCGCCCCTTCTTGCTGCGTGCTGTTACCCTGCGCGGTTCATAACTGCTGCCATCTGGATTGCGCTGCATCCTGATATTCTGCTGCTGTGTCCGGCGCAGTTCCTGCGCCAGCTGGCGCATCATGCGGCTTCTCGTGGCTGGTTCCAGATTCGCCAGCAAGGCACTCAGCCAGTCGTCCACCTTCTGCAGTTCAGCCACGTTTCACCGTCCACATTTCTTCAGGTTCATCAGGTTCCGCTATAGCTTCAACACTCGACACACTACCGTCAGTGCTGACCAGCACACGCTCCGTCAGTTGCAGGTTCAGGCTGATATCACAGACATCGTTGCGCAGAATATCCACCTCAAAGGTGAATAGTTTTTCCCGTAACGCCGGGTTATTGATGGCATCGGGCTGGTTATCCCTCAGCCACAGCAAAACCGGGGCCATCAGCAGATTCTGGTCGCCGCTGAAATCCTCAATCACCGCGTTCAGGGTGTAACGGTACTCCCACGACATGGAGCTGGCCCCCGTGGCAACCAGCGAACCGTTATCCACAAACAGATGCAGTTTGTCCGGGTTATTGCGGACATAAGGCACCGCTTTATTGAGGGCGTGGCGCAGGGATTGTGGTTTGTTCACTGTTTTGCTCCTGACACGCAATAATCATGTCCACTTTGTCTGCACAGACCGCCCAGGCGGCCTCCGTTTCATCCAACAACGCGTTCAGATCACCGTTAGTGCGCGGCTCTGCCTGATCCAGCCGACACGGTGTCACTCGCGGACAACCACTGACGATAAGCTGCACCTCCGGTGAGCGTCGGACGTTCCCGCAGCCGGATAATGTCAGCAGGCAAAGGAGTATCAGTCCAGCGGCGTAAATCCTCGTTCTCACGTTTCAGTTCCTCGATCCGGTGTTGTCGTTGTCTCAGCAGCGCGCTGGTCTGTTCTGCTTCGGCATAGAGCCGCGCCTGCTCCCGGTTATTGGTTTCAGTCAGAATGGACAGGCTGATAAGCTGGCTGTTGCTCTTTGCCAGTGCCTGGCTTTTGCTCTGCAGCTCGTCTGCCTGCGTGCTAATGGTCTGGCTGGCATCAGCCAGCCGCCACGTCTGCCAGCCCAGCGCCGCCAGTAATAACGCCAGCACAACCAGCAGCAACCGGTTCATGCTGCTACCTGTTGCGCCATCTGATTACGGGTGATCCAGAAGGCAATAACGGTCAGTAGATAAAAGACCAGGGTAATAGCCCACCCCGTCCAGGCGAGACTTACAACAATCAGCAATCGCATCACCCAACTGATAAATACGTTTTCTTTTCGGGTAATTGTCTTCAGTAAAGATGCCCTTAACTCCTGCCAGAGCGGGCCATTCTTAATTAACGCAGCCAGTGCTACCGGAATTACCGCCCATGTCAGCAAACAGGCTACCCAAACGCCGGACGCTGCCAGTACCGGAAAAATCCCCTGCGGATACACCATTGCTGCGATTAACAGCGCCATCCATAACATCAGAAACAGTCCGCTGATTAATTTCTTTTTCATTTCAGTTTGCTCCCTGTAAACACCAGGCCATCTCCCGCGCACGGCGGTTATCCAGCCCCTGATTAAACACACCTTTTACATAAACCCAGCGCGGCAACTGTCGGCACGCATCCGCCCAGCGCCGCTGATTGAGCAATTTCACCAGCGTGGAGCTGCAGGCATTGCCCGTCCCCACGTTGAAGGCAAACGACACCGTAGCGTCATACACCTTCTGTGGTGGCAGTTGCTTCACACACCTTTCCAGTACCCGCTCCACACGCAGCACGTTGGAGATCAGCCCTTCTGCTGCCTGTCGTTCCGTGATTGTTTTGCCGGGAATGACGCCCGATGTATTACCAATGCCGTCGGTCCAGACACCCGCGCTGCACTGATACGGCTGCAGACGACAGCCTTCGTAATCAGCAATCAGTTTCAGCCCCTCCACGGAGGTGTGAAGCTGCTGAAAACCCGGCAGCGTGGCAGCAATAGCCAGCACGGCCCCGACAAGGCAGCGTTTAACGATTGATGGATTCATAGTCCTCCCGCGAGATCTGCCCGTCGCGCAGAAGCTGGTAGGATTTGTGTTTGTAGTACCAGTTGATAGCCAGCATCAGTACACCAATCATCAGACCGCCCAGCGTTGAGGCATCCTTGATGGACAAATCGCCCAGCCAGGCCAGCACGACGGCGATGCAATACGTGATAAAGGCGCTGATTCGCTCAAGCGTCATAATTCAGTCCCATAGCTGGACGGTCTGCACGGTGGTGGTGGTCGGAATGTCCGGCAGCTCCACCTGCAGCCCGTGAGGTAAAAAGGGGCCGTATTCGGCAAGCCCCGGATTTGCCTTCAGTACCTGCTCCGTGACCCCCTGCGTGCGCCCGTAATGACGCCAGCAAAGCGCGTCCACCGTGTCATACTGATGCGCACGCACTTTCATCAGATAAGCTCCACTGTGCAGTGCGGCGCATCCTGCACCCGGCTGATGGCCCAGCGGGCGTCACGCCACAAATCACCGCTTGCTTCCGCCAGTTCCTCGCCCCGCTTCACACCGGACGCCGTGGCGTCATAGTCCTGGTATCGTTCGTTGAGCATGGCGCGTGCCCAGCAGTAAACCGCGTTGAAATAGTGCTGAATGCGCTCACTTTTGCCGTCCAGCTGTTCCGCCGGAACTTCTGCCAGCGAGGCATACCCCAGCATCTGCTGGCGTCTGCGAAACTCATACAGCTCTGCGTTGACCTCCGAAATTGCCGACAGCGCAACCTGCTTTAAACGCGGCTGCGTCACCGTGCCGTCAGTGCGCATCACGCTGCGAAACTCCGACAGGTCCACATCAGGCCAGAACGGCGTATTCCTGATGATTTCCGCCTGTTCTGGTGCCTGTTCTGGCGCAACAAACTTCATGCTGCTTTCTCCTGAAATAGAGGGCGGTGGACGGGGTTTTGATGTGGCAGTGCCTTTCGCCACCCCGTGCCGCCCGTGCGCGGGGGCACGTTCTGTCAGCGGCTGTCATTGCGCAGTCTGCGCTCCAGCTGCTGTTTGTCTTTTTTCACGCCACAGCGAGGATCGAGCTGTAACGCATGGTTGAGATGATTAAGGGCGGAAGCCGGGTTGCTTTCACTCAGGACAGCGCCAATCGCTTTATGCAGACGCGCCCGTGACTGGTCCGGCATATCCAGACCGTCTGTCAGCTCCAGCGTCTGCAGCAACAGATCGGCATCAAAGCCGGTGGCGGCAAGCATTGCGCTCTGCGCCGCGTCTGCCATTTCCTCTGCCAGCACGGTCTGCACGTTGCGGTTACCCAGCGGCATCACCCAGCCATGACGCAGGGCATGACGCCCGATCTCCAGCGCCCCTGCATAATCTCCGGCATCAATGCGCCACAGCATCACGTACATCAGCACGTCATCCTGTTGAGCGCCTCCGGCAGCCAGAACGCCCTCCGCCCAGGCGGCATATTTCGGCAGCAGCTCCACCTTGATTTCCGCTTTTTTGACCGTGGACTGAACGCCCTTGAGACGGCGGCGGTCTTCCGCCAGTTGCAGCAGCATCAGGTCATAGCCCGACGCGTGGCGAACACTGCCACCCTCGCGAGCGGCCTGTTCAGCCTGAACGCGCAGGCGATGCTGCCGTGCGGGACTCAGGCTCATGAATTACGCTCCGGTTTCTGCTGCGGCGGCGCTGAAGTCACCAATCTGGATGTTTTCCACCAGTGCAGCGCAGCGATAGTCCTCAACCACATAGGCTTCGTTAACGGATTCAAAATTTTCAATCCGGTCACGTTTCGGGTTGTCGATAACTGAACGGCGGCGGGTATCTTCCTGCCAGTAGATGGACAGGTTATCCAGACGGGTGATCAGCAGCGCATTCGGCGGGAAGAACGGCGCACGCACCGCCTGCAGGCCACCCATGCGTTTCTGACTGATGATCATATCGGCAGCCAGTTTTTCACTGTTTTCCTGCTCTTTGTTGACCAGCGGGAAATACTTGTCAGACAGCAGTTCACGACCGCAAATCACCACCAGATCGTCATCGTCCTGGTAGACCACATCGATAAGCTCATTGACGGCATCCATCACTACGGCGTCCAGGTTGGCATATTCGCCACCTTTCCCGACTTTCACCGCGCCCGGTGTGGTTTCACCGCCCGTGGTGGTGCTGCCCATGACGTGATCCGGTGCATCCTCACGGATTTTCTGCAGCCAGCCTTTGTTCACATCCTGCAGCAGCGGGTTTTCGCTACGGTTGGAGGTTTTCGCACGCTTCACGCCGTTAAAGCCGATCATGATGCGGTCCAGTGCCTGACGTTTCACGATGGCGTTACGGATACGCACCTGGAAATCCTGAAACTTCGCCCACAGGTCCAGCTTCGCGTAGGTCAGCACCGTGTCAAAGTTGGTCTGTTCGCATTTGTATTCCACATCGACCATCAGCGTCGGATCGACAGGTTCTCGCTCTTTCGCGGTGGTATCAGTGGTTCCGGCAATGGTGCTGCCAACACCCAGCCCCAGCAACTGACCAGACTGCTCAGTCACTGGCGTGACGTTAATCAGCGTCAGGAAAGCGGCGGACTGCTGGATCTGGTCTTCCAGCGTCTGCTGCACGGACGGCTCTACGGTGAACTTGCTGGACAGTTCTTCAACTGCCACACCGTTCAGACGCGCCAGCTGCTGCAGGTAAGCGTTAAAAGCAAAGCGGGTATTCTTCTTCATCGGGTTTTGTGCTCCATCAGCAATTGGTCAGAGTGTCAGCGGGGGCGTTACCGCCTGTTGCACGCTGGCGGTAGTCCTGGCGGCTGTCTTCATGACTCAGCTTATTCACCAGTTCGTTAAAGGCGGTCTGCTGTGCCTGCAGGGCAGTCTCCAGCTCAGACAGACGTTCTTCCTGCTCAGACAGGGATTTTTCGGTGCGTGCGCTCAGGTTTTGCTGCTCAGTGGCGACCAGCTCCACGGCCTTATGCACATCAGAGAACCGGGCATCGTCGGACTGCTCTTTTTTGGTAAACAGCGCCGTGACACGGGCAAACAGGGACGGTTTGTCCTCCTGGATTTCTTCCAGTTCGATCACTGTTTCCTCTGCGGCGGTAAAGAGATTGGCGGGATTCTGCTTGCGGTTTGCCAGCGGGTTATGGGCTGCACTGGCGCTGAATGTCAGCATTTCCGTACCCAAACTGGCAGGGTCATCAGTGGCAGCCAGGCCGACCAGGTAGGCTTTGCCCGTATCAGCGAACTTCGGGCTGACTTCCATAGAGGTGAATAATTTCTGGCCTTTTTTCACCAATTCCACCAGGGACTCCGTTGGCTCAACGTCGGCATACAGCGCCATCTTGCCTGCCAGCGGGCCTTCCGTGATTTCTTCAGCAAACAGCGCCGTCACCTTGCCGTAACGGTTAAAGGTGCTGTCCGGGAGATAAGACTTGATGTGCTCAAGGTTAATCAGCGCGGTATACACCGCCGGGTTGTAGCTGGCTGCCATCTGTTCCAGCCATTCACGCTGGATTTCGCGTCCGTCGGTGGTGGCACCTTCCACCCCGATGCGAAAACGCTTTGCTTTCACTGTCATGAGCCGTGCTCCGTTAGAAATAACTTACTGGAGCCTTATGGTTGCGGTGATGGGGGCAGTGAAACAATGCGCGGTATTTGTACCGACAACCACACAAACCGCAGGCGGGGAAAGCCTTCATTCAAGGCTGTAGGTTTGTGCCATGAACACCACACTGACACCCGCAGATCTCGATCCCCGTCGGCAGGCCATGCTGCTGTACTTTCAGGGATACCGCGTAGCCCGCATTGCTGAAATGCTGGGCGAGAAAGTTGCAACCGTTCACAGCTGGAAGAAACGCGACAAGTGGGGTGACTATGGGCCGCTGGATCAGATGCAGCTCACCACCGCCGCACGTTACTGCCAGCTCATTATGAAGGAGCACAAAGAAGGGAAAGATTTCAAAGAAATTGACCTGCTGGCGCGCCAGTCGGAGCGCCACGCGCGGATCGGCAAGTTTAACAATGGCGGCAACGAAGCCGACTTAAACCCTAACGTCGCCAACCGCAACAAAGGCCCGCGCCGTCAGCCGGAAAAGAATGTTTTCACCGATGAACAGATAGAGAAACTGGAAGAAATCTTCCATTCCTCCATGTTCAACTACCAGCGCCACTGGTGGGAAGCCGGAAAAACCAACCGCATCCGCAACCTGCTGAAGTCACGCCAGATCGGCGCGACCTTTTACTTTGCCCGTGAAGCCCTGATTGACGCCCTGCTTACCGGACGTAACCAGATTTTCCTTTCTGCCAGTAAGGCACAGGCTCACGTCTTTAAGCAGTACATCATCGACTTCGCCAAAGAAGTCGAGGTGGAGCTGAAAGGCGATCCGATGGTGCTTCCTAACGGGGCCACGCTTTACTTCCTCGGCACCAATGCCCGCACGGCGCAGAGTTACCACGGCAACCTGTATCTGGATGAATATTTCTGGATACCGAAATTCCAGGAGTTGCGCAAAGTGGCTTCCGGTATGGCTATTCACAAGAAATGGCGACAAACCTATTTTTCCACGCCATCCAGCCTGACCCACAGTGCTTATCCGTTCTGGTCCGGTGCGCTGTTCAACCGTGGACGCAACAAAGCTGACAAGGTGGACATCGACCTGTCCCACAGCAATCTGGCCCCCGGCCTGCTGTGCGCAGACGGGCAATACCGCCAGATAGTCACCGTGGAAGATGCGGTGCGCGGCGGCTGTAACCTGTTCGACCTCGACCAGCTGCGCATGGAGTACAGCCCGGACGAATACCAGAACCTGCTGATGTGCGAGTTCGTGGACGATCTCGCGTCCGTGTTCCCGCTCAGCGAACTGCAGGCGTGCATGGTGGACAGCTGGGAAGTCTGGACCGACTTTCATGCACTGGCCCTGCGCCCGTTTGGCTGGCGCGAAGTGTGGATCGGTTATGACCCGGCAAAAGGTACGCAGAACGGCGACAGTGCCGGATGCGTGGTGGTGGCTCCGCCAGCCGTGCCGGGTGGTAAGTTCCGCATTCTTGAGCGTCACCAGTGGCGCGGGATGGACTTCCGCGCCCAGGCTGACGCCATCAAAAAACTGACCGAACAGTATAACGTGACCTATATCGGTATCGACTCGACCGGCGTCGGTCACGGGGTTTACGAGAACGTGAAAGCGTTTTTTCCTGCTGTCCGGGAGTTTGTCTATAACCCCAACGTTAAAAACGCCCTGGTACTCAAGGCCTACGACATTATCAGCCACCGCCGTCTGGAGTTTGACGCCGGGCACACCGACATTGCGCAGTCATTTATGGCAATCCGTCGCGCTACCACTGCCAGTGGCAACCGCCCGACCTATGAAGCCAGCCGCAGCGAAGAAGCCAGCCATGCCGATCTGGCCTGGGCAACAATGCACGCACTGTTTAACGAACCGCTGCAGGGCGAGTCCGCCAATACCAGCAATATTGTGGAGATTTTTTGATGGGAAAGAGTAAGAAGAACCGCGCTGCGTCGACGAAACAGATCCAGCATAAAAGCCAGACTTCAGCCGAAGCATTCAGCTTCGGTGATCCCGTTCCTGTTCTGGACCGCCGCGAACTGCTGGACTATGTGGAATGCGTACAGATGGATCGTTGGTACGAGCCGCCTGTGAGTTTCGACGGACTGGCGCGAACCTTCCGCGCCGCCGTGCATCACAGCTCACCGATTGCAGTGAAGTGCAACATTCTGACCAGCACCTACATCCCTCACCCGCTGCTCAGCCAGCAGGCTTTTTCGCGTTTTGTACAGGACTATCTGGTTTTTGGTAACGCCTACCTGGAGAAACGCACAAACCGCTTCGGTGAAGTTATCGCCCTTGAGCCTGCACTGGCAAAATACACCCGACGCGGGTTAGACCTTGATACCTACTGGTTTGTGCAATACGGCATGACTACGCAGCCGTATCAGTTCACGAAAGGCAACATTTTTCATCTGATGGAACCGGACATCAACCAGGAGATCTACGGCCTGCCTGGTTATCTTTCTGCCATTCCGTCAGCTCTGCTCAACGAGTCCGCCACGCTGTTCCGCCGCAAGTATTACATCAACGGCAGTCATGCGGGTTTTATCACGTATATGACCGATGCGGCGCAGAACCAGGAGGACGTGAACAATATCCGCCAGGCCATGAAAAGTGCCAAAGGACCGGGTAACTTTCGCAACCTGTTTATGTACTCCCCCAATGGCAAAAAAGATGGGATTCAGATCATCCCGCTGTCAGAAGTCGCGGCAAAGGATGAATTTCTGAACATCAAGAACGTGAGCCGTGATGGCATGATGGCGGCGCACCGCGTTCCGCCGCAGATGATGGGGATTATGCCGAGCAATGTTGGGGGGCTTTGGGGTTGTGGAAAAGGCTAGTAAGGTTTTTGTAAAAAATGAGTTATTACCATTACAAAAAAGAATGAAAGAATTCAACTATTGGGCCAGAGAAGAGGTAATAAAGTTCGAAGAGTATGAAATTTAATTTAGAGCCTCATTTGAGGCTCACATTAAATTCAGAGTGTTTTGTTTCTCTAGTCGCTTAAGACGCAACAGAGCATCTCTCGACTCATTTATAATCATGATGACACTTTCATAATCTCTCTTTGTCTTTAGCGGTCTTGCCATATTCCTATTTACCAAATCAACCGTACCCTCACAATTAAGATTTAAAGGATTATTCGGTTGATGTGGTACAACAGCAAAAACTGGACGCTTAGCTTTATTTGCAAAATCTGCCTGCGTCATTGTTCCGCTATTAAGCGCAGCTTCGATCAGTATAGAGCCCGCCGATAAGCCTACTTGTATGCGATTCCTTTGAACAAAGGATTGTTTTTGAGCGGGACGTCCCATCGGATATTCTGAAATCCATGCCCCACCCTTCTCAATGATTTCTTGAGCAAGCCTGCTATTTTGCTTTGGCTTAGCTTCTTCGAGCCCATGAGCTAAAACAGCTATGGTTTTCCCTTTCGCCTGTAATGCTGCTTTATGGGCATTTGCATCAGTACCTATAGCCAAGCCACTCACAACGATATATCCAGCAGCTACAATTTGGCATGTTATTCTTCTAGTTATTTCCTCTCCAGCAGGAGAAATGTCACGAGACCCTACGATTGCAACACCAGGCAATTGAGTGAGGATATCTTTACCACCTTTAACATACAATATTGCAGGAGGATTTGGAGTAAACGCTAAACTTAGAGGATAATACTCAGACCCGAATGGCACGAGTTCTATACCATGAGAATGATGATTTTCAAGCTCTGCATTTGCGATTAAAAAATCCGTTTCAGAAATAATTTCTTTCAACACACCATGGCGGTTGACCATTTGAGTCAAATCGCGAATATCACGAATCCTTTCAAAATCAATAAGCTCAAAGAATTTCAATACACTTTGGTCAGATGCTAACTTTCCGATCTGAATTGCTAATCCTAGTGTATTTTTTAATTCATCTGAGTGCACTTCTTTACTCCTCATAAGTTGCCGTTTCCAACAGCGACAATGGAATTGTTACACCTGCACCTGCAGACTCCAGTAAATAAAAACAAGCAGACAGGCTCCCCCCTGTCGTTTTGACATCGTCTAGTAATAACACATTTCGTCCGCGCAAGTTACCGCCCTTAACTCTGATAGTCGACATATGACCAGAAATCGAACGATCTCCGCCCTCTCTGTGGGCGCTGGGGACAGTACGGGTTCTCTCTAAACAACAGTCCACATTACCACGACGATAAGTACGAACAACGCGCTCTGCAACTTCGATCAATGCAGGGGAAATCCGGCCTGAGGTATGTGAAGGAACAATAGCTATCGAAAATGGACTTTCAACAAAACGCCCACCACCTCCTCGAATCACCAATCGTCCAACTTTGTCGATAGCTAACTCAGAAAAACGGTTGATAGCTCTTTGATGATTGCGGTTATCCTCATCCTTGAAATCCATCATTTGTCTTGATAGCTCATCATTGTGGGGGTTGCGTTCCCCTTGATACCAATAAGGATGATAAAAGCCACATGATGTCACGCTCACGGGTAAAAGCATTCTTCACTCTCATTTTTGTCTCGATAACATCCATATTAAGCGAACCGATGTTTCAAAAACAAATACAAAATTAAGAACATTCTTATCGATCACATTTTATTTATGAACAGCTAACTAACGTTGCGCGCGCTCGTATCCCCGCCACGCCTGCCCGCTTTCTATAGAGCAATTTTCATGCACTGGCATGACACAAGCAAAAGCCCGCGATTACTGGCGGGCCTCATCAAAAACGATCCTCAAACGATCATGCGAACTCATGCGAACTCATGCGACATGGACCTGCATACAACCCATTACTCGTTTTTAGCTGTGCTAACTCACCCCAGGAGAGTCGTGATTTGTTAATGGACTTAGGCTTAATCGCATCTAGCATCTAGCATCTAGCATCTAGCATCTAGCATCTAGCATCTAGCATCTAGCACCTCGTATGGTGCCAATAATGGACATAACTTTAAGCATTATTACGATTAGAAGTGGTTATATTTAATAAACAAAGGGGATTTATTTTAAACTTAAATTCTTGGCCAGCAAATCCATATAACACCCACAAAAAAACCTGAGAGCCATAAATGAAAAGCATTGAAATATACAATGAAAAATAAAGCCCAATCTTTGCATCACTCCAGTAACCATCTGATATGGAACTTAAAGACATTAAAACTCCAATAATAATGCAGATAGCAGCAATCACGAATGCAAGACGCTCAACCCCATGCCTTATATTAATTAACATCATTGACTCCTCATTAATAATGTTGCAGCCATAGAGCAAATGAAATATAAAAACAAAACCGAATTATTCCTCTGTGTTGCTATCAATGATATCTGAGAGCATTTTTCCAATTTTGTAATCATAACTTCTTTTTAATTTGAAATTATGAATAAATTGTCTTAAAGCCACAAATATAACAAACATTATTAGAACAATAGCAGTAAGCCCCAAGAACCCACTAATACAGTAAAATACTCCTAAAGTATCAACTCTGTCTGAAAATGAAAGGCCGAGTGCTAATAATAACTTTGTGAATAAAACAAATACAGCCTCCATCAATCAAGATCCGTGTCATTCACTTTATAACTAACGATTAATGCATCATTTTTTGTTTTGACTTTATGGGTTTCAGTCCATCCATGTTTGATTAAAAAGTAATTTGACGCTGAGTCTTTGTTTTTCTCAATAAAATTCACATCGTCATTTTTCATTGATTCTTTAACATTACTTAAGACGTCTTGGCTTGCATTTTTCACATCACTATCTGAAACATCAGTAATGACGTCATTAAATACCAATTCTTTTTTATCTTCATACATATATATAGGTTCGCTGGGATTTTTTTTATTAAACGCCTCAACTTCACCTTTAACTTTCATCACTGAAGATTCATACATGTTTTTAGCAACAGCAGCACCACCAAACAAAGAAGCAAAAATCGCAGTTTTAGCAAATAATTTTAAAGCAATAATGGCAGCAACAGCGACACCACCACTTGCGAGAGAGGACGTTTTATTCATGATATACCCTTAAAATTTTTAGCTAATTATGAGGTCATATTCTCACAGAATTTAAGCAAAAAATGCTGTAAATGAGATTTATCCCATTACAAGAAAGGACGCTTTATTCATTTCAAATGATTAATAAAAGTTAATTTCAGTATCGGAAAGTAAATTCCATTCATTGGAAAAAACAGACGAATAAAAGCATTAGTTTGAACATTAAACCTAGTGAAAGAACAGGCATGCAGTTTTTTTTCCTCATTACTAACGCCTCGCTCAACTCGTTGTTCAACCTTGCTGACGTCAGAATCAAGTTCTCACGCCAGCAACGTTCCTGGGACTAACTGGGAAGATCCATGGAGCGATCGTATTCGTGAGCTCGAATCTTTGCCATCAGTTCATCCGTCAACTCAGAAAACCACTGGATAGCCAGCTGCTTTTCTTCATCGTCACACTCACTAGCCGCTACAAGCTTGATAAAAAAAACAATGCGCTGGAGCTTTAACGACTCCAAGAAATAGTCCTGCATCTTCCCTCCTATCGATACCACTACATAAATACTGCATATATATCCACTGCTTATATATACAGCATGAAGGAACATTCTGATTGTAAATGTTTTTTAGCTTTCAATCGGTTAGCCATGCGGAGGTCAAGATTCTGCACTTATCGGACGATACTCACCAGTACCACTGCCTCCACTTGTCATCTTCCTGCAGGCGCTAATTCCGGTAGAACAAACGCAGCCCGGCTCCGGACGGAATACTGCCGCCACGTAGAAGCAGATCCACCTCTGTTTCACTCGCTTCAAACCCTCTGGACCTCAGTTCAGCATCAAGCTGTTGGCGCTGCTGATCCGTAATTTCTTGCTTATATTCTTTCCGACGTTTCGGTTTTATCAGCCTCAGCCTGACTGTCAGCTCCCGCCGTTCCTTCGCGCTCAGATCATGGAGGTCCGGCAGCGCTCTGGTCGGCTGTCGCCTCCTGAACGTCAACGGCCTTACGGACCATTTTCCACTTCATCGCGTGCGTGCAAATCCGCCCCTCAACAATCGGGGACCAGATGCCATAAATACGGATGCCGTGATCGCCATAGGTAGATGGCTCGTCGTTAAGCTCGTAGGCCGTGCGGACCAGGTGATGTTTACGCGGGACCAGCACGCCGCCCTGCTTCATGATGTAGGTGGCAAAACATCCAACATCGGCGGCAGCCTGTACCGCATCCAGTCGCGGGTTATCCAGTACCGGCGTACCGGCTTTTTTATCTGCCTGTTGCCGCGCGGCCTGGCCTGCAAGCAGGCGCAGCTCGCGATAAGCCTGACGCCCTGGAATGCCGAAGAAACGAAACTGCTGGACGCGGTGCAGGGATGCCCAGGCGCTAACGTGCTCAGCGCTGTCCCGTAGTGATTTGCCTGTTTCTTTGCTGATCTCTTTCGCCAGTCCGCTCCCGTCGATGTTCTTGCTGATGTATTTGGCAATGTAGCTGGTCGGCGTGCCTTTGCGCGGGTTGATAAGTTCAGACTTGTATCGCGGGCCGGTATTGTTGCCCAGCTCGGCGCGGTCTTCACGAATGGCAAAAGTTATCACCATTGCCGAAAAAGAAATGGCCTGGCTAACACATGAGCAGATCACAGAGCTGCTATACGACCGCCAACGCCAAAGCACCCTGCTTGCTTTGGTCGTCAAGATCTGCTTGATTACCGGAGCACGCTGGCGCGAAGCGGTGAACCTCACTCGCTCTCAGGTCACAAAGTACCAAATCACTTTCGTCAGGACCAAAGGCAAAAAGAACCGCAGCATCCCAATCAGTAAAGAACTGTACGAGGAAATCATTGCCCTTGAGGGTTTCAGGTTCTTTACAGACTGCTACTTCCAGTTTTTGTCGGTGATGGACAAAACCTCAATAGTGCTTCCTCGTGGGCAGTTGACTCATGTTCTACTCCACACGTTTGCAGCACACTTCATGATGTCTGGCGGCAACATCCTTGACCTGCAGAAAATCCTTGGCCATCACGACATAAAAATGACCATGCGCTATGCTCACCTGGCCCCTTACCACCTTGAAATGACCCTGCGCTTTAATCCGATAGCTACATTGCCAAGTGGCGGCAGCGGTTGGCATTATCCCGTAATTGCTACTCCTTACCACCAACCTAACTCGTTGATAACATTGCAAGTCATTGTTTTTTTACTAACCCGTTTACATAAATGGTTTTTTTTGTTGCCTGCATTTAGCCATTCCGGGTGAAACGCCGCTTCAGCGCCCCTCTTCCTGCGCCCTCTCCCCCGCCAGCTGCCCGACCATCATGCGGATTGCCGCCTTCGACAGCGGCGCGCGGTCGGTGACAAAGTGCAAGGTCATCCCTTCAATAAAGGCGTCGAGACCGCGGGCGGTATCGGGGGCGAACCACTGCTCCAGCGTCTGCTGGCTGCGCCGCATCCAGTTCTGCATCACCGCCTTCAGCGCCGGCTGACTGCTGCAGAACGCGTACAGCTGGTACATCAGCTCCATATTGCGCGCCGTGGTCACCTGGGCGCTGAAGATCAGATCCGCGATGGCATCGCAGGCTTGTTCCCGATTCGTTACCCCGACGAAGCCTTGCTGATACTGCGCCGACATCTCGGCGGTAAACAGGCTGAACGCCTCCTCAATTAACGCCTCAATGCCGCTGAAATAGTAGGTCAGCGATCCCAGCGGCACATTCGCGCAGGTGGCGATTTTACGGTGCGTCACCGCATGGATGCCGTGCGCCGCGATGGTATCCAGCGTCGCCTGCAGGATGCGCTCGCGGCGCTGCGGATCGTTTGGTCTACGGGCCATGATTTTCCTCTTCCGGTTTATGTACAAATGTACACTTACTTGCTACTGTTGTCTTCACTCTTCTCCTTTAAGGCGTTTACGGATGACGACGCAATCCTCGCGCAGAGCGCTCCAGCTTCGGCTGTGGGCGCTGTTTATGTTCTTTTTCATCCCCGGCTTATTAATGGCCTCCTGGGCCACCCGCACGCCGGCGATCCGCGATCTGTTGGCGCTATCCACCGCAGAGATGGGCGTGGTGCTGTTTGGTCTGTCGGTGGGGTCGATGAGCGGTATTCTCTGCTCGGCGTGGCTGGTGAAGCGCTTTGGTACCCGCAAGGTCATCCGCACCACCATGTCCTTCGCCGTGCTTGGCATGCTGGTGCTCAGCCTGGCGCTGTGGGTCACTTCCGCCCCGCTGTTCGCCTTCGGTCTGGCTATCTTCGGCGCCAGCTTCGGCTCCGCAGAGGTCGCTATTAACGTCGAAGGCGCGGCCATCGAGCGGGAGATGAATAAAACGGTGCTGCCGATGATGCATGGCTTCTACAGCTTTGGCACCCTGTTCGGCGCCGGGGTGGGCATGGCAGTGACCGGATTCGGTCTGCCGGCCGCCCCGCACATCCTGGCGGCTGCGCTGGTGGCTATCCTGCCCATCGCCATTGCTATCCGCGCCATTCCCGACGGCACCGGTAAAAATGCCGCCGAAGTCGCCCACGGTGAGGCGAAAGGTCTGCCGGTGTGGCGCGACGCGCAGCTGCTGCTGATCGGCGTCATTGTCCTGGCGATGGCCTTTGCCGAAGGCTCGGCCAACGACTGGCTGCCGCTGCTGATGGTGGATGGCCACGGCTTTAGCCCCACCTCCGGCTCCCTGATTTATGCCGGTTTCACCCTCGGCATGACGCTGGGCCGCTTTACCGGCGGCTGGTTTATCGATCGCTACAGCCGGGTGGCGGTGGTCCGCGGCAGCGCAGTGATGGGCGCCCTCGGCATAGGCCTGATCATCTTCGTCGATAACCCCTGGGTGGCGGGCATCTCGGTGCTGCTGTGGGGCATTGGCGCCTCGCTCGGCTTCCCGCTGACCATCTCCGCCGCCAGCGATACCGGGCCGGACGCGCCCAAGCGCGTCAGCGTGGTGGCGATCACCGGCTATCTCGCTTTCCTCGTCGGGCCGCCGCTGCTGGGTTTCCTTGGCGAACACTTCGGCCTGCGCAGCGCCATGATGGTGGTGCTGGGTCTGGTGATGGTGGCGGCGCTGGTCGCCCGCGCAGTGGCTAAGCCACAATCT